>OIRQ01000232.1_pt1 | contig 14471 bp, 15 predicted proteins | sample 1586271 | NCBI WGS metagenome assembly OIRQ01 (sample SAMN02674970, study PRJEB24791) | human gut metagenome, SKBSTL043 | isolation source: stool | host: Homo sapiens | place: USA | reverse complement strand
AAAAGCTGCGAACTGCTGATAGAAAATGCGCTGTCCGTAACGGAGATTGCATTTGATGTGGGGTTCGCGAATACGAGCTATTATATAGATACTTTTAAGAAAAGATATGGCTGCACGCCGAACGAATACCGGAAACGCAACAAGCTGTCGGAAATATTTACACCGAACCCCGGCAGTATTTTATAACTTGCTTCACCCTACCCGTAATCCTAATGTGTACCCTTTGTCAAGGACACTTTTTGTTTGATGGGCTTCATTTTCCGAACAATTAATTATATTGTATTTTTCTTGGAGGGCAGCATCATATTTGGTGTTGCCCTCTTTTGCTCCGCCATTTGGGGGAGGAATATGTATTTTACAACAGTTCATCTACCAATCTGTTCATTTTCAATGATGCAGCGCACTCCCCCACTCCGGTGCTATGATGTGTGCTGGAGGTGAAAATTACATGACCATCATACAGCAAGTAGCGCAGCGGCAGGGGCAGATCGTCTCGGGCGTGTACCAGTCGGCCTTACACCGCATCGTCCCGGTCAGCGACTGCCTGATCGAGGATAAGGTCGCCGACCAGATCATCGTCACGATCCGCAAGCTGCTCAAGAGCTTCAAGGTCCGCCCCTACGATGAGGACACCGGCCGCGGCACGCTGCGGCACGTGCTCGTGCGGCGCGGCCGGCGCAGCGGGGAGATCCTCGTCGTGCTCGTGACCGCGCACGGTATGCTGCCCGGCAAGCGCAACTTCGTGCGCGCGCTGCTGCAGCAGCATCCGGACATCACGACCGTGGTGCAGAACATCAACGCCGGGCAGACGAGTCTCGTGCTCGGGGCACACAGTGAGGTGCTCTACGGACCGGGATATATCCGCGAGCAGCTCGGTGATTTCACGTTCCGCATCTCGCCGCGCGCATTTTATCAGATCAACCCCGTCCAGACGGAGGTACTCTACCGCACGGCGCTCGAATACGCGGGGCTGACCGGCACGGAGACCGTCGTGGACGCTTACTGCGGCACCGGCACGATCGGCATTTTCGCCAGCCGGGATGCCGCGCGCGTGATCGGCGTGGAGAATAACCGCGACGCCGTGCGCGATGCCCGTGAAAACGCAAAATTAAACCGCGTGAAAAATATCCGCTTCGTCTGCGCCGATGCAGGCGACTTCATGGTAGATATGGCAAACGCCGGTGAACACTGCGACGTGCTTTTCATAGATCCGCCGCGCGCCGGCAGCGACACCGCGTTTCTCTCCTGCGCGCTCACACTTGCGCCGAGACGCATCGTATACGTCTCTTGTAATCCTGAAACGCTCGCGCGCGACCTTAATTTTCTCACAAAGCGCGGCTATCGCGCCGAAAAGATTCAGCCCGTAGACATGTTCCCCCACACCGACCATGTAGAGACGGTAGTTCTTTTATCCCACAAAAAAGCCGACAGTTATATCCACATTGATGTGGAGTTTGGAGAGGGCGAGGGCAAGATTCCGGTAGATAGTATTGCTAAAAGAGCCGAAGCGTACAAGCCCAAAGAAAAAGTGACCTACAAAATGATTAAGGAGTACATAGAAGCGAAATACGGCTTCAAGGTACATACCGCATATATCGCAGAGGTAAAGCGAAATTTGGGATTGCCGATGTATGATGCTCCTAATGCGGTAGAAGAATTGAAACAGCCGAGGAAACATCCGACACCAGAAAAGGTAGAAGCAATCAAAGATGCACTTCGTTATTTTGCAGTGATATAAAACTTTACTTACAATCGAATATTTCTTACATAGCCGTTTATTCATTTATTTGAGTAAGCGGCTTTTTTCATCCCTATTTTTCGGAATAGGGATATTTTTTGTAGAAGGAGGAGGTTTATTTGAACACGCAAATCATCGCCATCGCCAACCAGAAAGGCGGCGTTGGCAAAACAACAACCTGTGCGAACTTGGGAATAGGTCTGGCACAGGCCGGAAAGAAAGTGCTTCTGATAGACGGGGACCCACAAGGAAGCCTGACAATCAGCTTGGGAAATCCGCAACCGGACAAGCTGCCATTTACACTGTCGGATGCAATGGGCAAAATTCTGATGGATCAGCCTATACGCCCCGGAGAAGGTATTCTGCATCATGCAGAAGGCGTTGACCTGATGCCTGCGGATATTCAGCTTTCTGGTATGGAGGTTTCTCTGGTAAACGCCATGAGCCGTGAAACGATTTTACGGCAATACCTGGACACACTGAAGGGACAATATTCCCATATCCTGATTGACTGTCAGCCCTCGTTGGGGATGCTTACGGTCAATGCGCTGGCCGCTGCGAACAGGATCATCATTCCCGTTCAGGCGGAGTATCTGCCCGCCAAAGGGCTGGAACAGCTGCTCTCCACGGTAAACAAGGTAAAGCGGCAGATCAACCCCAAGCTCCAGATAGACGGTATCCTGCTGACGATGGTGGACAGCCGAACCAACTTTGCCAAAGAGATCTCCGCGCTCCTGCGTGAGACCTATGGCAGCAAGATCAAAGTATTCGGCACAGAGATTCCCCACTCTGTCCGGGCAAAGGAAATTAGCGCAGAGGGAAAAAGTATTTTCACCCATGACCCTGGCGGCAAAGTGGCAGAGGGGTATCGAAATTTGACGAAGGAGGTGTTGAAACTTGAAAAGCAGCGCGAAAAAAATAGAGCTGGCCTCGGTAGATGATCTATTCTCCACCGAAGAAGGCCGTCAAGATGCAAAGCTGGAAAAGATTCAGGAGATTCCGCTGTCTGAGCTGCATTCCTTTAGGAACCACCCATTCAAAGTCAAGGATGACGAAGCCATGATGGAGACCGCTGACAGTATCAAGCAGTATGGCGTTCTGGTTCCGGCGATTGCTCGACCGGACCCAGAGGGCGGTTATGAACTGGTGGCCGGACACAGACGGCACAGGGCAAGTGAACTGGCAGAAAAAGAGACCATGCCGGTAATTGTCCGTGATCTGGATGATGATGCCGCCACAATCATTATGGTTGACAGCAATTTACAACGAGAAAGCCTGCTTCCCAGTGAAAGAGCATTTGCATACCGCATGAAGCTGGAGGCCATCAAACATCAGGGGGAACGCTCTGACTTAACTTCTCGCCAAGTTGGCGAGAAGTCGCAGACTTCTATTCAGCTTGTTGCAAGCCAAGCCGGTGAAAGCCAGAGGCAGGTGCAACGCTATATCCGCCTGACGGAGCTTATCCCCGAACTGCTGGATATGGTAGATGAAAAGAAAATCGCCATCAACCCAGCTTATGAGCTGTCTTTCCTCAAAAAAGAGGAACAGCGGGACTTGCTGGACGCGATGGACAGCGAACAGGCTACCCCCTCTCTCTCCCAGGCCCAGCGGCTCAAGAAATACAGTCAGGAGGGACATCTGACCCTCGATATGATGCGTGTCATCATGGGTGAGGAAAAGAAAAGTGATCTCGACAAAGTGACTTTCACCTCCGACACCCTGCGGAAGTATTTCCCCAAAAGCTATACGCCCCAGCGGATGCAGGAGACCATTATCAAGCTATTGGAACAATGGCAGCGTAAACGTCAGAGAGACCAGGAGCGATGAAAGGAGCCGCCTATGAGGGATATTTCAGCCCGTGAGCTGAAAGGACACAACATTCTCGCCGTAGAGAGGTTTTGGGACGACACCCGCTGGATGATTGAGTTTTCCGTCCTGCGTCCCAGCACAGCTTACGGCAGCCCCGGAGAGGAAATGCGGCTGTTTTTGACCGAGGACGGGTATCAGGCCGCTCTGCAAAGCCAGCAGCGCCGGGAGATCAAGATCAAGCGTTACGCTCGTGTGATTGAGGGACATATCCTCGATTTCAAACCAAGAAAACGCCGCCGCTCATAAACCTATACAACGAAAGGAAAGGAATGACTATGTGTACGGTAAAGGAAATTCAAGAAGCAATCCGGGAAGATTGCAAATCTCAGCATGACATGGATACAACGGATATTGACCGCGTGATGCAAACACTTCCTTTCACCCAGGAGGAGCCATTTACAGAGGCGCGTCCTCAAAAGCCGCTGTTTTGGCTCTATGCAAGAAAATTTGAAAAGTGTTGAACACCGCAATTCTTTGGAATGAGGATTGCGGTTTTTTTGTACCCCAAATTCGGAAGGAGTGAGGTCGATGGCCGTTTTTCGCATTGAACGGACCCGTGATTATACCGTGATGAGCAATCATCATTTACGAAATGCAAATCTGTCGTTAAAAGCCAAGGGGCTGCTTTCCATGATGCTGTCTTTGCCAGAGGACTGGAATTACACCACCCGTGGTCTTGCAAAGATTTGTAAGGAGGGCGTGGATGCCATAGGCGCTGCGTTGCGGGAATTGGAGGCTGCCGGTTACATTGTGCGGCACAAACTGCGTGACCGCCAGGGACGCATCAGTGATACGGAGTATGTCATATATGAGCAGCCACAGCCGAAGAACCCGGATACGCCCCAGCCGGATATGGCTTCACCAGATACGGAAAACCCGGATATGGTAAAACCGGATACGGAAAAGCCCGCAGAATTAAATATAGAGAAATCAAATACAGAAAAAACAATTACTTATGGATCAAGTACCGATTCTATTCCCTTCCGGGAGCCAGCGGCAGCACAGCTGCCGGAACGGAACGGAAGGGATGCGATGTCTGTCTCAGAGATGGAAAGTTATCGGGATTTGATTCTGGAGAACATCGAGTATGACCACCTGTGCCGGGAGTTTACCACCTATCGGGAGGACCTGGACGAGATTGTGGAGCTGATGGTGGAGACCGTCTGCGCCAAGCGGAAAACCACCCGGATCGCTGGCAGCGACTTCCCCCATGAGGTGGTCCGCTCCCGTTTTTTGAAGCTGGATTGCTCCCACATCGAGTTTGTCATGGAATGCCTGCGGAACAATACCACCGAAATCCGCAACATGAAGCAGTATCTGCTTGCGGTGCTGTTTAATGCGCCGACCACGATCAGCAACCACTACACCGCACAAGTCAACCACGATATGTACGCAGGCGGCTGGTAAACAGCCGCTTTTCTGCTACCCGAAAACACCGGGAGAAAGGATTTTGCCATGAAACGACCTCTTGCCTACATTACGGCTCCCTGGAGCAACAGCCAGTATGAGAACGCCGAGAACGCTGCGGCCTACTGTCGTCAGGTGTACGACGCCGGGTATTCGCCCATCTGCCCGGTGCTGTTCCTGCCTATCTTCCTCACGGACGAGATTCCCCAGGAACACAAGGACGGGCTGGATATGGCGCGGGACTACCTGCGCCGGTCCCATGTGCTGGTGGTCTGCGGCCACGGCATCGACGAGACCGTGAAGAATGACATTGCCACCGCCGAGCGTCTGCGGATCACCGCCACCACCCTGGACGGTATTCTGACCGTGAAGGGCCAGGGACGCGGGAAAGGAGGCGCACGCCATGCCTGAGCGTAAGACCGTGGGCCAGCTGATGGAGGAAATGCGCCTCAAAGCCGGGGCGCAGAACTACCACGGCCATGAGTACATGGATTTGGAGCGGTTTGCCGATGACACCCGGCACATGATTATCTTCGATGTGCTGACCGACGATTCCCCGGTGGGCTGGAAAGGTGAACGGACCCGCCTGTTTCTGACGGAGGCTGGATACCAGAAAAGCCTGGAGAACCAGGAAAAGGGCCACATCAAGATTCTCAGCCATGCCAAAGTGCGCCAGGGCCATCTGTACTATGACCGCTCCGACCAGCTGCGCTGAAAGGAGTCTGCCATGCTGAAATACCTGCTGCGGCGGCTGGTGGTCCCGCCTTAGTATCAAGTGCCACCCCTGCAAAATCCGTGGAAAGGAGGCGATGACCTATGCAGGAAGAAGTGGAAAACAGAACTTTGACGCTGGTTGTCAGTGGAACAAAGTTTACCGGCAGAATGTTTAAAGCTGCCATAAGCAAGTACATGGCACATCGCAAGGAAAAGAAGCTGGAAAAACAGAGAAGCCGTGATGCGCCGGTTGTTCCGCATGGAAAACAGACTGTGAAGCAGCTTGTCGGGCAGAATCAGGGAATATCCAACATTGAGATCACAGACCCCTCTATCAAGGAGTTTGAGAAAATCGCCCGGAAATATGGTGTGGATTATGCGGTGAAAAAGGACCGCAGCAGTTCTCCGCCAAAGTACCTGATTTTTTTCAAAGGCCGTGATGCAGATGCTCTGACAGCAGCTTTTACAGAGTACACCAACAAAAAGGTCAAAAAGGCAACGAAAACAGAGCGCCCGTCCGTACTGGCAAAACTTAACCAGTTCAAAGAGATGGTTAAAAATGCTGTGGTGGATCGCACCAAGCGAAAGGAGCTGGAACGATGAAAAAGACATTGGACATCAAAAAGCTCATTTTGCTGAATATGCCGTATATCCTGCTGGGGCTGTTTGCTACCAATTTTGGAGAGGCATGGCGAATGGCACAAGGGGCGGATGTTTCAGAAATGTTTCTTTCGCTGGTTGCGGTTCTGCCTGGGGCGCTGCAAAGTTTCTGGCCAAGCCTGCATCCATTGGACTTGTTGGTAGGGCTGTGCTGCGGTGTTGGTCTGAGGCTGGCGGTGTATCTTAAAAGCAAGAACGCCAAGAAATATCGACATGGTTTGGAATATGGTTCGGCCCGCTGGGGAACCCGTGAGGATATTGCACCTTACGTTGATCCTGTATTTCAGAACAATGTGATTCTGACGAAAACGGAGAGCCTGACCATGAACAGCCGCCCCAAGGACCCCAAGACTGCCAGAAACAAAAATGTACTGGTGATTGGCGGCTCTGGTTCCGGTAAGACCCGATTCTGGCTGAAACCCAACCTGATGCAGATGCACAGCTCCTATGTTGTGACGGACCCGAAGGGAACAATTCTGGTGGAATGCGGAAAAATGCTCCAAAGGGGTGCGCCCAAGCTGGAGAAGGACGGAAAGCCCATGAAGGATAAGCACGGCAAGGTCATTTATGAGCCGTACCGAATCAAGGTCCTAAATACCATCAACTTCAAGAAGTCCATGCACTATAACCCTTTCGCCTATATCCATAGCGAAAAGGACATCTTGAAGCTGGTAACAACGCTGATCGCCAATACCAAAGGCGAAGGCAAGGCCGGAGACGATTTCTGGGTAAAAGCAGAAACCTTGTTGTACTGCGCGCTTATTGGCTATATCCATTATGAGGCTCCGGTGGAGGAACAAAACTTCTCCACCCTCATTGAGTTCATCAACGCCATGGAGGTCCGGGAGGATGATGAGGAGTTCAAAAACCCCGTGGATCTGATGTTTGATGCACTGGAAACCGAGAAGCCAAACCACTTTGCGGTGCGCCAGTATAAGAAATATAAGCTGGCCGCCGGAAAAACAGCCAAGTCGATTTTGATTTCCTGCGGCGCGCGTCTGGCCGTGTTCGACATTGCAGAGTTGCGTGAGGTCACGGCTTATGATGAGCTGGAGCTGGACACTCTGGGAGACAGGAAAACTGCCCTGTTCCTCATCATGAGTGATACGGACGATAGCTTTAACTTCCTAATCTCTATGTGCTACACCCAGCTGTTTAATCTGCTCTGCGAAAAGGCGGACGATGTGTATGGCGGCAGGCTTCCAGTCCATGTGCGCTGTCTCATTGATGAAGCCGCCAATATCGGGCAGATTCCTCGTCTGGAAAAGCTGGTGGCCACCATCCGAAGCCGTGAGATCTCCGCCTGTCTGGTGTTGCAGGCGCAGAGTCAGCTCAAGGCGATTTATAAGGACAACGCCGATACCATTATCGGAAACATGGATACTTCCATCTTCCTGGGCGGTAAAGAGCCGACTACCCTCAAAGAGCTGGCTGCCGTGCTGGGCAAGGAAACCATCGACACCTACAACACCGGAGAGAGCCGTGGCCGGGAAACTTCCCACTCTCTCAACTATCAAAAATTGGGGAAAGAGCTGATGAGCCAGGATGAGCTTGCTGTTATGGATGGCGGCAAGTGCATCTTGCAGCTGCGCGGTGTGCGCCCTTTTCTTTCGGATAAGTACGACATCACCAAGCACCCTAATTTCAAATACACAGCTGATGCAGACAAGCGAAATACCTTTGATATTGAAGCATTTTTGTCTGCCAGACTAAAACTCAAGCCTGATGAGGTCTGCGATGTATATGAAGTAGACACGGAGGGCGTGTAATACGGTTCCGCTGAGAAAGGAGTGATCGTATCTATTTGCCGCAACTGCCCTCTATGGGCCATTGGCGTACAAAGCGGACAATCGCAAGAAAAAATAATGAAAAAGGAGGACAGCCGGAATCATGCCCCCGGAAACCGGGCGGCAGATTGTTCCGGCTTTTGTATGCCTATGAAACATGACAAACCTATTTTTTAATCAGATTCCGGCTAACAAACTATATGGCATTTTTTGAACAGGCAATCACCGTTCTTCAGACCCTCGTTATCGCGCTCGGTGCCGGTCTCGGTATCTGGGGCGTTATCAACCTGCTGGAAGGTTACGGCAACGACAACCGTGCGACACGTTCCTGACTGAAAAGGTCAGGCACAAAGCCGAAGGGCATTTAGCCCGAAACTTTGGAGAACTGATATTCCGATGGGTGAAATGAGGGGGTAACGCCCTGAAGCGCCCGCCTAATACTCCGAATGGCAGGAAGTCTATGCAACAGACTTCCCCCAAAATGTTATAGAGCTCGGTGAAGTCGGCAGAGAGCAGCCGTAAGTTCGGTTTTCAGGCTGAACACGAAATCTGTCCAGCGGTGGATAGTGCTGCCTATATGCCGGGGTTCGGATACCCATGGTTAGAATGCATGGAAATACTGTCGAATTTCTGAATGTACGAGTCTAAACGTTGATACTGTCGAAAGGCAGTACACCTTAAATGGTGGTATCTGTGGATGAGTAAAATTGGTTGTTATGAAAGTCCATGCACCGTTACTGGCGGTGCGGTCAGCAATGGTCAGATACAGGCTTAGAGGAAAGACCTAAAGGTATCCAATGATAGGAATATTGGAACGTGGAAAGCTGGGAACATGGAGGCAGTTGCAAGCCTGTGAAGTGTTGGACGGGAATACCTTCGTGAGAGGGCAATAACCATTCTTTATCCCAGTGAGAGTAGTGGCATGGTACCTGTGAAACCGTGAATAAGTAAGCGGTGGAGGGACGGCCACAAGTCGAATTCAGCAAAGAAAAACAAAACACAACAAACACAGCTTCGAGTATGACAAAGAAAATCCAACCCGAAAGGAGCGGGTGCCTGTGTTGACTTCGGAGCAGCAAGAAAGGAAAAGGAAACAAAGAAAACTCCGCAATTCAGAGTATTACGACATGGAAACCGTTTTTGACAGTCTATATGCCAAAAGCAAGGATAGAAAAATCTTCAATCATCTCATGGAAATAATTGAGAGTGAGGAAAACATCAAGCTGGCGTATCGGACGGTTAAAAAGAATTCCGGAAGTAATACCGCTGGTGTGGACAAGCGGACGATAAAAGACCTCATGAAATTAAGTGAGGAGGAATACGTCTGTCTGATACGAAAACAATTCAGCAATTATCACCCACGCCCTGTCCGGCGTGTGGAGATACCAAAGCCCAATGGGAAAATGCGACCGCTGGGGATTCCCACGATTGTAGACCGTGTTGTACAGCAATGCGTTTTACAGGTCATGGAGCCCATTTGCGAAGCAAGATTCAGCGAAAACTCAAATGGCTTTCGCCCGAACCGCTCCGCTGAAACAGCAATCGCGCAATGTATGAGGCTGATACAGGTACAGCATTTGTACCATGTCGTTGACCTCGATATAAAAGGGTTCTTCGATAACATCAACCACACCAAACTGATACGTCAGATATGGGCGTTGGGAATCCAGGACAAGAAACTGCTGTGCATTCTCAAAGAAATGCTGAAAGCACCGATTATTATGCCAAACGGAGAAAAAGTGTACCCCAAAAAGGGAACGCCGCAGGGTGGAATCCTGTCGCCGTTGCTTGCGAATATCGTATTGAACGAACTGGACTGGTGGATCGCTTCCCAATGGGAAGAAATGCCAACGAAAACAGCGTTCAAAACGAGAAATAACGCACAGGGCACGATAATCAAAAGCCATAGTTACAGGGCGTTGCGCACAAGCAAGCTGAAAGAAATGCACGCAGTTAGATATGCAGATGATTTCAAAATCTTCTGTGCATCCCATGAAGAAGCTGTCAGAGCCTACAAAGCCACAGAAATGTGGTTAAAGGATGGGTTGGGGCTGGACATCAGTCCTGATAAATCCAAAATTGTGAATCTGAAACGGCAATATTCTGAATTTCTTGGATTTAAGCTGAAAGTTCGTAAAAAGGGCAAGAAATACGTTGTTCGGTCTCACATGAGCGATAAAGCATATCAAAAGGCGCACGAAAAGCTGTCCGAAGAAGTGAAGAAACTGGCTCATTCTTCGGAAGAAGCACAGTTTATGCAATTACAGAAATACAATTCTGTGGTTGCCGGTCTCCATGAATACTACGGTATCGCTACGGAGGCGTCAGACGATTTCGGAAAGCTGGCCTTTGGTATCAACAAACAGCTCAGAAACAGGCTGAAAGGCGACTTGTCCAAAACGGGTTCTCTCAAGGATGGGTTTATCAAGCAGAAATATGGGCAAAGCAGGCAGCTACGTTTTCTACACAAGCGACCTGTTGTCCCGGTGGGATACGCAAGACCAAAGAATGCCCAACACAAAAGAAAGGCAGTCAATAAGTATACGCCGGAGGGTCGGAAGCTGATTCATAAGAATCTGCAAATCGACACCGGAACAATGCTGTGGGTCATGCGAAACCCGGTAAGGGGTAGAAGCATAGAGTATGCGGATAACAGGATTTCGCTGTATGCGGCACAATACGGAAAGTGTGCGGTCACGGGAAAAGTTATGGCTCCCCATGATATACACTGCCACCATAAAGTGCCTGCCAGCAAAGGCGGAACAGATGAATACGCAAATCTGATACTGATATGTAAAGATGTGCATACCATCCTCCACGCATCCCAAAGCCTAACAATCGAGAGACTACTCAATTTCCTGAGTCTTGAACCAAAGCAGTTAGCAAAGCTAAACAAACTTCGTACTCTGGCAGAAATGCCACCCATTATTCTTTGAATTGAATGCTGTAACGAAGTGTGTAAGTTGTGTTTGAAGCCATGGACGGCTGAATTCGATGGCGCGCCGAGTGCGATGAAAGTCGCACGCTCGGTGCAGAGTGGGGGAAAATCCGGCGATGATCTCAAAGGATTACCTATCACTATCCGGCGCAAAGTCCCAAGGCATCAAGCAGCTTATGGCTAATTAGATGTAATAAAAGCGGAGAAAGGAAAAGCACAATCCAGACGGAAACGACGGTGTGGTCAAGAAATATTGTGGAAACGCAAGATTTCTGCTATAATGGGTGCAGAACACTTGACGATGGAAAGAGGGACGGGAAGCCTATGAACATCAGCTATCAGCCATTATGGAACACCTTGAAAGAACGTGGCATGAGAAAAGAGGACTTGCGGCTTGCCGCCGGTCTGACAACCAACATGATTGCCAACATGGGCAAGGGCGAGCATATCAGTATGAAAACACTGCTGCGTATCTGCGAAGCCCTAAATTGTGGCATTTTAGATGTGATTGAGTTGACGCAGGATGAAGAAAATTAAAATGTGGAATAAAACAAATTGAATCTTGGGAGGAAATGCTTATGAGTAAAGTTTTAACACATAGTACGAAATCTTATATAAAAATCTTTTTTGTTGGGATTTTGGTCGGGTGTATTTGCAGATTAGCGGATTATTTCCCCGCAGATACATTATGGAGTTTTTCGTCAATCCAAACATTACTGGGTTTTTGGATAATCACTAATACTACCATTGTTCTACTAAGCACGTCTAATATTTGTGCAGGAATTAGTTCGTTTTTGTATATGTTTGGAATGACCTTGAGTTTTTATGGATTACAGGCAATTTTAGGAATGTTTGTACCCCTATTTTCCGGTGGTTTTCGTTTTTCGCTATTCGTTCTGTTTACGCTTCTTTCAATTCCTTGTGCAATAGCAGCCTACATCTTATACTACTGGAACAGAGAATATATTTTTAATTCCATATTATATTCTCTTCCGATAGGTGCTTTAGCTGCCGAAGCAACCGCAATTTTTATTTATTTTTTGGAGCATCATACATTTCTGTTTCAACTGCTAATGGATGTTGTAGGCGTGATTGTTTTTTTCCTACTTTTTTATAAAAGAGCAAAAAGCAAGAAGATATTTATTGTGGCTTCAGTAATTAGTTCCTTAATAGTTTACTTTGTTTTTCCGTGGTAATATCGAATTGCAACTTGCATTTCTCAGAGGATGCACCTCACAACTCCAATAGCAGAAGAATAAAAAGTGAATATTATCCCCCAGATTAACAGCCGTTGTAGGAAAATCCATTCGCACAACGGCTGTTTTCATTTTCTCTTGCGTCGGAAGTTGACCGGACTGTTTTTGATAGCGGGCGATTTTGACAAAACCTTTTTGAATGTTTTCTGTTCATCAGGGGACAGCTTATAAAAATCCATGCCAAGCATATTGAAAATGACTGCCCACACTTTTCCAAGATAGTCCCCGGAAGATTGAATGGCTTTTCGGATTTCCAGACCCATCTTCTTTGCGAGGGAATAGTCCGGTGTGCTGTCAATGTCATGCTCATGGGCTTTCCGTATATCGTGGAGAATGGCGTCCCATGTTTTGTGCGTCACATGACAGAAAAAATCTTCTTCCTTTACTTCTGCGGCAAGAAGTGTCTGCGAATAGAAATCTCTGTCCGCCTGCTTGTATTTCTGAACAATAACTTGCCGCTGTTCTTCCAAAGATTCATAAAGAGTACGGAAGGTAGAGGTTGCATGACCATCAATGTAAATTTCCGTATCGGTCATAAGCTGCTCAAATTTATCATTGGTTACAATCTCACAAAGAAGCCGGTTGTTGATACGACCGCTTTTCAGAAGTTCCACGGCTTCATCAGTCAAATGCAGTTCAGATAGCGGGGTGTTGATCTGCTCCCGGTTTTCTGTCCGGCAAAACAGATAATCAATAGACACCTCATAAAAGTCTGCCAGTGCAATGAGGCTGCCGTGATTGATTTCTTTGTTATCATCCGATTCATAGCTGGCAAGAGCAGATTTTGAAATGCCTGTTTTCTGTGACAGTTCTTCCAGATTCAAGCCTTTGTCCTTGCGAAGTTCCCAAAGGCGTTCCTGTATGGTGGTCGCTCCCTTCATGGGCGGACACTCCTTCCTGTGGCTGGTTGCCATTATTATTTTCATTATACCATACCGTTCCGAAATCGTGGAAATTTTCGATTTTGGGGCGGTATTCCTATTTTCTGGACATACGGGAAAGGGGTCAAAAATGAGCTATGATGTAGTCAGTTCATCGATGGATTATTCCAATCGAATGACCGGCCTGATGGGATATGCTCCCCGGCGATGTAGCGCAACGACCTGCGGCAAGGAGTTGGAGGAACCTTGACCGCAGCGAGCGTACCAACGGGAACGAAACGCCGCTGTGAGATTCAGGGGCAGGAACGACATCAGGAAAACCCGGCAGAACTGACACCAAAACGCTACCCAAACATGACAAATCGACGGGGCGTAGTCTGCCCTGTCCATGATACTATGGGGCTTTTTAGGACGGCTCTATGGCCGTATTTTCCTTGAAAATCGCCCCGAAACATGACACCAAAAACCGCTATCCGTCCATCTCTACCATTACGGCTGAAATGGGCGGATTTTCTATGATAGGAGGCACCATGCCGAGAATGAGCAAGAAACGGAAGTTGGAGTTGTCCTTCTTCCTCAATGACCGGGGGCGTGTGGCCTACAACGACCTGTGCCGGAAGTGCCAGCATAAGTGCAAGCAGAGTTTCCGGGCTGTCGTGATAGACTGCCCCCATTACCTGTCAAAACGAGCCAAGCGAAAGGAGAAAATCAGTTAAATGGAATTTGAATTTATGAGCGCAGACACGGTTCTGCCGCCTTGTATGCCGCTACCCGCCGCAATGCTTCGGCTGCCGATCAGCAGCACAGCAAAAGTCATGTATGCCCGTCTGCTGAACACCACCCTTACGGCAGGGATAGAGGATAGCAACGGCATTTTGTTTGTCCGTTTTCCTATCATGGAATTAGCGGCAGCCCTCTCCCGCAGCCCCGTCACTGTGAAGCGTTCCCTGAAAGAATTGGAGGACATCGGGCTTATCCTGCGGGTGCGCCGGGGTGTGGGAGAACCAAACCGCATTTACACGCTGCTTCCCAAAGGAGGGCTGCCATGATAAATGAGAAGCTGGAAAAGCTGAATCAGGAGATTGCCAAAGGCGAAGCCAGACTGCGGCGGGCGCAGCATGAAGAAAAAATACTGGAACACCAGGTGAAGCAGCTTACCCGGAAGGAACGGACGCACCGGCTCTGTACCAGAGGAGCTATGCTGGAAAGTTTCCTTTTAAG
>OIRQ01000229.1_pt1 | contig 14647 bp, 17 predicted proteins | sample 1586271 | NCBI WGS metagenome assembly OIRQ01 (sample SAMN02674970, study PRJEB24791) | human gut metagenome, SKBSTL043 | isolation source: stool | host: Homo sapiens | place: USA | reverse complement strand
AGGGGCGGGCGTTTGGGGAAGAGGCTGAGGGGTTAAGTTTTTTCCAGTCATCCGGTGCAATCATGATTTTCGGCTGCTTTCCGGCAGCAGTAATTTTTTCGATTTCATCTTCGGAAATGCCGAAAGCGTGACGCTTGCCGACGAAATCACGCTGGAGAAGACGACCGATGGCATCATCACGCTGACGACGGGCGGCACGCCGCTGCTCCCGGCGGACGAGCATCATCTGGCGCTGCGGGCGGCACGGGCGCTGCAAAAGGCAACAAGCTGTCCGCTGGGGGCGCGCATCCACGTTGTGAAGCACATTCCCGTCGGGGCGGGCATGGGCGGCGGCAGCAGCCACGGCGGCGGAGCCGGACGCGGACGCTGATGCTGATTCGATAACTAAAAAGGCACCGTGCTTCGAGCAGAAGCACGGTGCCTTTTGCTTTATTTCGGCTGGTTACTGTCCTTGATGAACTTCATAATACAGCATCCCATCACGATGACAGGAAGCACTGTTCGTAAACCGAGGTCGCCGACCCGCACATTTGCATCAATCACAAGTCCTGCAAACCATGCCGCTAAAGTGAAAACAGTTGCCCAACCGTAACTCATAGAACTGTACTCCTTCATATGTGAATATTCAAAACTCTCTTCTCAGCTTCAGCTTTCATAGCTGCCCGCAAGGAACTTACATTTATTCGACTCGAATGTTTACCGGATTCAGTGTAAGGTTGCCTCCGCCCGCCACCTTATACCATTTGCCTCGTTCAAGTTTGATTCTTTCCGTTACGCCCTGTGTAATATATCCGATTTTGTATTTTTCTCCAGTCTCTACATCGGTAAAGACCACCTCAGTATCACAATCACCGCTCACTTTTACAGTTCCCCAAAGTGGCTGTATTTGTTCTGTCTTTATGGTGCCTTCATCGTTTGAAAGGGTGAAAGTATGGTTTCTTTGAATATTGATATAAATCATTACCAGAAAAACCGCTGCCAGACATAAGGCAAACTTTCTTGTTTTCATCGAAACACCTCCTGTAAATTCGGTTTTATCGAGTCATATCACATAAGTGGATGCTTCAAACTTACAGCTCAGTTTCCACTGCAAGCTGTTCCTGCTTTTCTTTTTCGTCAGCGATTTGGACATCAACATCTTCGCGCATCTTTTTCAGAAGTGCAAGGACTCGCTTGATTTGACCTTTGGTATTCTCCACCCTGCTCTGTGCCTGATTGATGTGATCCAGAACTGCCCAGTCTGCAAAGAGGCCGTCAAAGAAGAAATCCGCAAATTTCAAAAAGCTGTCCACCGTAACCTGAAAGTCCGCGGTGATCTCAACATCAGCAAGCTCAGTTTTGAACCGCCGCAGTTCCACTTGAAGCTGTTCGATTTGTTCCTGCGCATCGTCCAGTTCCGCATACTTGGCGAGATCCACCCCCAGACCACCGCCCATTACGTCCCATGTACTCCAGCCCTCGGCATTGTCGAGGGTTTCCAGAACTTCGTTGACCGTATGCAGGGCGGTCTTTCCGGCGTTGATGGCCTCCAGCAGCTCCCGTTTTTGGACTTTCAGCGCGGCAATACGGCTTTCGCTTTCCGCAACCTGCTGTGCGGCAGGGTGGGCAGATGCTTTGATGCTTTTGATTTTTTCGGAAAGAGCAGCTTGATACTGCCTTTCGCAATCGGACAGCCGTGCCAGTCTATTTTGAATCTGATCCAAGTCGGCATCAACGGAAGAAAGGTCATGGAGAGCAGCATCGTACTTGACGCGGGCTGCATAGGCTTCCTGCCGTTCCTTGTCCAGCTTCTCATCCATCTTTCCGATGACCTGATAGAAAAATGCGGCAAGGCTGTGTCCCTCCAGACGGTCCACATCAGCCTGCTCTGCCAGCTTGGATTTTTCCAGCTTTTTCAGGCGGTCAGCAAGCGTATCTCTCTGGGCGGTCAGTTCTTTGTGTTTTGCTTCACAGCTTTTCTTTTCTGCGACCTGCTGCCAAAGCTCTTTCAACGTAGAATCACTCATAAGGAATGTCCTTTCCCGGCATTACGGCTCTTCGTTCAGAAGCTGGTTCAAAAAATGCTGCCGATTATTTACAAATGTTTTGGTGATAACGTAGCTGTCCGTATCTTCATACGGACAAGGATGAATCGTGCCATTGTCGAAGCTAAAAATTTCAGCATCAGGCATTCCGAGGAGAATGGGTGAATGTGATACAATACTATATAATGTAGGAGAACGCTTAGCTCCGCTCAAACCCAAGATAGCGGGTGCCCTGAAAATTCAGCTTTCCAATGTCGCCCTCCACAAGCATTCCGTAGTCCGAACCACTTACGGTAAGCTCCATGCGGTCGCCGCTCTCTACCTGAAAGGTCACATAATAGGTCGTGAACGTATGCGCCATCGTATTGTCTGTATGGTGGCGAGAAACTTCCGTTCGCTTTGCCACAACCGTTGCCGGAACAGTCAGCCGCGGCGAATGGTTGTTTTTATTCCATGTGCTGATATTTCCGATGATGGTGTATAGGATCATGCCCAAAACCACAAGGAACAGGATGGGAAACAGAATGCTGAACAGCATATCAAATGCAGTGTAAAACATCTTATTCCTCCAAAATTTCTTCCAGCAGGTCTTTTACATCGTCCAGAAAGGATTCTTCTCCGAGGGTGTTCACCTTGAAGAACACCGCTTGACTGCCTCCTGCGGTGATGGCAGACAGCCGAATCGGACTGTCCGCATTCTGAAACATGGTCAGTGTCAGACTCAGGCGGTTGCCGCCCATCATGCTGTACCGCTCAAACACACGGACACTGCACCGGGCATCGCCCTCTTTGAAATCACTGCCTGCCTCTAAATCTGCCGACCAACTGCTGTCCGGGATTTCCTGTTCCAGCTTCCGAAGCAGCTTGTCAAAGTTTTTGTTTCGGATGGTCTTTTCAAAGATTGCCATAATGGTTTCTCCGTTCTGACAATTAAAATTCAGTCCCTTATTTTTGATACGAGCAGAGCCACAGGAAAATTGCGGAGAAATCGCTTGAAGAGAGGAATTTTGTCTAATTTGATTATAGCATATCTTTTGGAAGAACAAAATACTTTATGTACGCCGCCCGTAGGCGGCAAAAGTCAGTCCGGGGGAAATTCCAGTTCGGCAAACTCTGCATCGGTCAGCAGTTTCAGTTTTTCGATAACACCATCCGACAACTCCCGCAGGGCGGTTTCATCCGGCATCAGGTAGCACTGCATGAGCCGCAACTCGTGGATAAGCCCCAGCCGGGTGCCGGTGTTGTAGAGCATCATCAACATGAATTCCTCATGGTCAAAGTTCATGGTCAGCCCTCGCTTTCCGGCATCCGGTGGGATTACACTCCGGGGCATCGCACTTCTCCCTGAGATTTTGCAAAACAGAGGTGCGTTCCGGCTTTTTATCCAGAAACCCCGGCAGTTCCTTGAAGCCGATGCTGTCCACATAATGCGCCGATATTTTCCCATTCTGATTCAGCATGATCACATCGCTGACCGACAGGCTGTGCCCATGGTAATCCAGAGGGCGGGCGCAGTTGAATTTCTGGTACAGTTGTTCCAGCAGCTCCGCTTGCGGAACGCTGCGCTTTCCCTCCGGGAGATTGCCCCGGTATAGGATCTCATAATTCTCAATGGACGGAGCGATGTTCTGCTTATTCAGATAGCGCATGGCGGCAAATCGGAGCGCAGGGTCTGCATCCTGTTGCAACTGCATGACCAGATAACAGTCGTGCCCGCTTTGCTGGAATGGCTTCATCCGGTATGACTGGATCTCATTTCGGTCTGCGAGCTTCTGCTCAAACTCCTCTTGCGTGAGCGGAATGCAGTCCTTGTGCCGTAGGTTATGGCTGTACAGTATCTCGTCCCGCACCTCCTCGATCATCAGTTCGGGCGCGTCAATTTTTCCGCTTTCCAACAGGCAGCAGTCGCCCTGATAGCATCAATGCACAAACTGGTCTTTATAATCTTTGCAGTCTTGCGTGACCAGAAGCCCTTCGAACTGAAAACGCCAGAGCAGCATGCTGTTGAACAGGGATTTGTAAAAGCAGCCTGAAGTTTTTGAGAGATTCAAGCCCTGAAACAAACACAGGGCCTTATTTGGTATGCGAAAAATTTGAATTTGGCATCTTTCACTGCCCTTGTTCTTTACTTGGTGTAAGCGATGGCAGAGTTATAAGCAGTGAATACTGAACACAAACCGTTTGATTTTGTTCTTATCAGCCACACGTGCTATTGACTTTGCTTAATTGGTCTGTGGATGCAAACGCAAAAACCTCCTGGGCAAAAAATAACCGCCCGCTTCAAGGTGAACTTGAAAGCTGATGGTCCTGATTAGAAAATAATTTTCAAATTTGGAAAGCACCTTGAGAGGCTTCATAGCACCTGCAAGCAATGCAGACGTATATACATCTGCTTCTTTTGCGTTGCAAAATACTTGTTGGGAACACCCAAACCCTTGAACTACATCCGTTGGATGCAGGATTAGCGTCTCCAAATGAGGAAGTATATGGTTCTAACACATTGTCAGCCATTGGTAAACAACTTTTTCCAGTCAAAAAAGAAAATAGCAATGATTAAAGATGAACATTGTAGAAAAATGTGATACAATAGAAAATGAAAATCCAAACAACAGGAGGAACTCCCTCGTGGCAAATAATGTGAACGTCAAAAAACTGGAAGCTGACCTGTGGGAGTCGGCAGATCTGCTGCGTGCAGGCTCTAAACTCACCTCGAACCAATACTGTATGCCGGTACTGGGACTGATTTTTCTGCGGTATGCGTACAGCCGCTTCAAACTGGTAGAGCAGGAGATCCTGAAAGACCGTCCCATGCGCGGTGGCCGGGTGCTGCCGGTGGAACAAAGCGACTTTGCCGAGAAGAGTGCACTGTTTCTGCCCAAGGAGGCGCAGTACAATTACTTAGTCAATTTGCCCGCCAACATCCCGGAGCAGGGGCTGACCGGTATCGAGGGTAACCCGCTGAACAGTCTGGGCGAAGTGGTGAACAACGCCATGGAACTGGTGGAGCAGCAGAGCGAACAGCTGCAGGGCGTTCTGCCGAAGGACTATACCATCTTCTCGGATGAACTGCTGGGGGAACTACTGCGAATCTTCAACAATGATGCGTTGGACGATGTGGGCGGCGATGTGATCGGCCGTATCTACGAGTACTTTTTGAATAAGTTTGCCAAGAATGTGGCACAGGACGACGGCGTGTTCTTTACGCCGAAATCGCTGGTGAAGATGATTGTCAATGTGCTGGAGCCGGCCCACGGCGTTCTGCTGGACCCGGCTTGCGGCAGCGGCGGTATGTTTGTGCAGACCGGCGACTTTGTAAACCATGCGGGCATGATCGCCAACAACACCATGACGTTTTACGGACAGGAAAAGGTGGAGTACAATGCCAAGCTCTGCCTGATGAATATGGCTGTGCATGGTCTGACCGGCGTGATCAAGTCCGGCGATGAAGCCAATACTTTCTATCACGATGCCCACAACCTGAACGGCTGCTGCGACTATGTGATGGCAAATCCGCCGTTTAACGTGGACAAGGTCAAGTCGGAGTCGGCGCAGAGTGCCGGGCGGCTGCCCTTTGGCCTGCCCGGCGTGAACAAGGCCAAGGAGATCGGCAACGCAAATTATCTGTGGGTGTCCTATTTCTACTCCTACCTGAACGAGCATGGCCGTGCGGGTTTTGTGATGGCGTCCTCGGCTACCGACAGTCAGGGCAAAGACAAGGACATCCGTGAAAAACTCATCCAGACCGGCCATGTGGACGTGATGATGAGCGTGGGCAACAACTTCTTCTACACCAAGAGCCTGCCCTGTTCGCTGTGGTTTTTGGATAAGGGCAAGCCGGAGCATCTGCTGGACACCGTATTGTTCATCGACGCCCGCAACTATTATACCGTGGTGGACCGCACCCAGAACGAGTGGAGCGAACGAGTGGAGCGACTGGCAGTTGAAGAACCTCGACGCCATTGTCTGGCTCTATCGCGGCGAGGTGGACAAGTACAAGGCGCTTCTGACAGAGTATCACGCAGAGCTGGCAGACGACCGCCCCTTTGCAGAGATTCAGGCTGCAATGGAACAAAACGTGCAGGCCAAGCGGGAAGAAGCCAAAGCCGCTGTGGAGGCAGCACCCCGTAAAGAGCGCAAAGCTACGCAGGAAAAGTTCGACAAGGCGCTGGAAGCCCTCAGCGAGAAGCTGACCGTTGCCAAGGAGGCCGTCTGGCTCACCGAAAAGTTTGGCGAGGGCGTTTATCAGGACATTCCCGGTCTGTGCAAGGTGGCCAGCCGCGACACCATCCTCAACGAGAAAGGCGCATCCCTGACGCCCGGTGCCTATGTGGGCGTTGCACCCGTGGAGGATGACGGCGTGGATTTTGCCCAGAGGATGAAAGAAATCCACAAGGAACTGCTGGAATTGCAGGCAGAGTCCAACCGCCTGATGGAAACCATCTCGAAGAATCTGGAGGAGATGGGGGTATGAAGTGGGAATATAAGACGCTTGACCAGTTGGGCACGGTATCGCGAGGAAAGTCGAAGCATCGGCCTAGAAATGATCCTAAACTTTTTGGGGGCAAATATCCGTTTATTCAAACAGCTGATGTAAAAAATGCAGATTATTATATTACAAAATACTCTGACACATATAATGAGAGTGGGTTGGCACAAAGTAAATTGTGGGACAAAGGAACGTTATGTATAACGATAGCTGCCAATATTGCTGATACGGGCGTTTTGGCGTTCCCGGCCTGTTTCCCAGATAGTATTATGGGGTTTGTTCCGTTTGAAGGAGTTGCAAACACTAGATTCATAAAATACTGTTTTGATAGACTGCAACGTGATTGTAAACAAATTTCTCAGGGAACAGCACAGGATAATCTTTCATGGAAAAAGCTGTCAACCATCAAGTTCTGTATTCCAGAATATAAAGAACAATGCCGCATTGCAGATATTCTCTCTGCCTATGATGACCTGATTGAAAACAACCAGAAACAAATCAAATTGCTGGAAGAAGCAGCCCGGCGGCTTTATAAAGAGTGGTTTGTGGATTTGCGCTTTCCGGGGCATGAAAACACGAAAATTGTGGACGGAGTACCGGAGGGGTGGAGAATTAGCTCAATTTATGATGTGTTCGATATAAAATATGGAAAAAATCTTCCGACTAGCAAGATTACAAAGGTAGGACAATATCCAGTGTATGGAGCCAGTGGTGTGATTGGATATTACAATGAGAAAAACTGTGATGATTATGTGACGTTAGTTACCAGCAGAGGAAATGGAAGTGGAGATGTTCGTAGAACACATCATAAACAAAGTTATGTAACAAACAATTCGTTCATTGCGCGTCGAAATGATAAAAATGTTTTTATAAAAAATGAATTTACCTTCCAGTTATTTTCAAATACGGATTTCAAAAAATTGTGCACAGGTTCGGCACAACCACAGTTGACAAATACTTCTATACAAAAAATAAAAATTTTTCTTCCGAATAGACAGCTGATTGAAAAATATCAAAGATGTACAATAGGGATGTCCGAGAAACAGGAAGTACTTTATAAAGAACAGCGGGCATTAACACAAGCACGAAACAGATTGCTTTCGAAGCTAATAAATGGAACAGTGGAGGTGTAATGATGCAAGATTGGATGACATGGGTATTTGATGGGATTGGTTCGACGATATTTTCTTTAATCGTAGGAGCCTTGATTGGTGGAGTGGTTGGATATAAGATAGGCGTACATAAAAACGTTAAACAGAAACAGACTGGCGGAGACACTGTTAAACAGCGACAGGAGTTTACACTGGAAAATGAAGATGTTTCCAAAGATGGAGGAAAGATAAAAAACAACTTCCAGCAGAGTCAAAAGGCCGGCGATAACGCAGAACAGGTACAGATTGGAGGGATAAAACGTGGACATTAACAAGCAGACCCAGCAGGCCGGTGAGGGAAGTCAGCAGATACAGGCAACGAATGTTACTATTATAAATAACAGCGGCCCAACAGAAGAACAAGTGAAAAAAATTGTTAATGATTTGATTCCTGTTGCGATAAAAGAGTGTACTGAAGAAGCAAGAGAAACAGCAAATGAAAGAATTGCAAAATTGGAAAATTGCATTCTACCTAGAATTAGTCAAGTGGATGGGATGATTGAGTCATTCTCAGACCCGGCATTTCAGAGACTTCTTGTAAAAGCAGAGCAGGAAGCAGCTGCAAGTGAGCGTGAAGCAGATTATGACTTGCTAACTGAATTGCTAGTATACCATGTGCAAAAAGGTGATAATAGAAAAAATCGTGCTGGAGTTTTGAAAGCAACAGAAATTGTAGATTTGATTGATAATACTGCTTTATGTGCATTGACAATAATGAATACTGTCGAAACCATTGGACCAAGCTTGGGCGATGTAATGCAAGGGATGTATGTGTTATCTGAAATCTATAGCAAATTGGAATATGCGGATTTGCCAGAAGGCATAGATTGGATGGAACATTTGGATATTTTAGGGGCTATACGGTTGACAAGCAATATCAAATTGAAAAAATTCGAAGAGTACTATACAAGAGTGCTAGATGGGTATGCGTGCGTTGGAATACGAAAGGAATCGGACAATTATAAAACCGCAATTGAATTGTTGAAGTCGATACAAATTGGAGAGCGCGGATTAAGAGATAACATTTTGCTAGATGGATATGTTAGACTTGATGTGCCGAATAAAGATTATATCGAAAAGATGATTCTTACAGACAAAAATGGAATCCATAAAATTAGACCAGATGAAAAAGATGTTTTTATTAGAATCTGGTATATGTACGAAAAAGATGATGAACTGCAAAAAAAAGTGAATAAAAACTTTATGGATATGTGGGATTCCTTTGAACCGCTGGAAAAAATACATAAGTGGTGGAATTCTATACCAATGTCGTATGATATTACACAAGTTGGAAAGATATTAGCACATACAAATGCGAAACGTTGTGATCCATCTCTGCCGGATTTATTGTAATAGGAGGAATAGGAAATGAGCCGCGAATACTCCGAAAATGTCCTTGTTCAGAACAGTGCAGGCAACCTGCTGCAAAATGTTCTGGGCTGGGAGGTCGTGATGGCTTACAACTCCGAAAAGCTGGGGCCGGACGGGACGTTGGGCCGCACCAGCTATGGGGAAGTGCTGCTGACCCGGTATTTTCGGCAGGCGCTTTTGCGTTTGAACCCGTGGCTCACCCCGAACCAGCTGGACGAGGTGCAGAAGAAATTCACGGCACACGTTTCCACCGCATCCCTGATGCAGATCAACGAGGAAAAGTATTTTCTGCTGCGGGATGGCATCCCGGTGACGGTCAAGCGGCCGGATGGCCGCACCGAAATCCGAAGCGCGGCGGTGATCGACTTCAAAAACCCGGAAAACAACCACTTCCTCGCCGTAAAAGAGATGAAGATCCACTCGCAGCTGTACCGCTGCAGAACGGACATCGTGGGCTTTGTCAATGGCATTCCGCTGCTGTTCATCGAGCTGAAAAAGCCTACCGTGGATGTGCAGAACACCTACATAGACAATTACCGAAATTATCTCGATACCATTCCGCAGCTGTTCTATTACAATGCCTTCCTTATGCTGTCCAATGGATTGGAAGCCAAGGTGGGCACGCTTGGCAGCAAGTACGAGTTTTTCCACGAGTGGAAGCGTCTGAAAGAAAGCGATGCAGGCAGAGTGGAGCTGGAAACCATGCTGCGGGGCATCTGCGAGAAAAAGACTTTCCTCGATCTGCTGGAAAACTTCATCCTTTACGACCATTCCGGTGGGCGCACCACCAAGATTCTGGCCCGCAACCACCAGTATCTCGGCGTCAACGAGGCCGTCAGTGCTTACGAGAACCGCAAGCTGAAAGACGGCAGGCTGGGTGTGTTCTGGCACACGCAGGGGTCTGGCAAGAGTTATTCGATGGTATTTCTGGCGCAGAAGATCCGGCGCAAGTTTGCAGGCTCGCCCACCATTGTGGTACTGACCGACCGTGACGAGCTGAACCGGCAGATCAGCGATACCTTTGAAAACTGCGGTCTGCTGGGCAAGACAAAGGCTTCACAGTTCATTGCATCCAGCGGTACAGACCTTGTAACAAAGCTGCAGGGCAACCCCAGCTTTGTGTTTACCCTGATCCAGAAGTTCAATCTGCCCAAGGAGCCGCCCATCTACCCGGATCACGACATTCTGATTTTGTCGGATGAAGCCCACCGCAGCCAGTACGGCATTTTTGCAGACAACATGATGCACCTGCTGCCCACGGCATCCCGCATCGGCTTTACCGGTACACCGCTGCTGGCGGATGACCATATTACCGAGCGCACCTTTGGCGGGTATCTGTCGGTGTATGATTTCAAGCGGGCGGTGGAGGACGGCGCAACGGTGCCGCTGTATTATGAGAACCGTGCGGATAAGATCGCCCAGTTGGACAAGCCGGAGATCACCGGGCGGATCCTGGATGCCATTGAAGCAGCCGACCTTGATCCTTCGCAGGAGGAAAAGCTGGAACGCGAGTTTGCCAAGGAGATCCATATTCTCACCGCAGATGAACGGCTGCGTTCCATTGCAAAGGACTTTGTGGAGCATTACTCTGACCTTTGGACCAGCGGCAAGGCGATGTTCGTCTGCCTGAATAAGGTCACCTGTGTGCGGATGTACAACTATGTGCAGGAATACTGGCGGGCAAAGATCAGGGAACTGGAAGCCCGGCAGGGCACAGTGACCCAGCAGGAAGCACAGGAGCTTGCCCGCAAACTGGCATGGATGAAAGAAACCGAAATGGCAGTGGTGATCAGTCCGGAGCAGAACGAGGTGCAGACCTTCAAAAAGTGGGGACTGGATATTCTGCCGCACCGTGCCAAAATGGAAAAACGAGAGCTGGATAAAGAATTCAAGGACAGCAAGAATCCGTTCCGGGTGGTGTTCGTCTGTGCCATGTGGCTGACGGGCTTTGATGTAAAGTGTCTGTCCTGTCTGTATCTGGACAAGCCGTTGAAAGCCCATACCCTGATGCAGACGATTGCTCGTGCAAACCGTGTTTCGGAGGGCAAGAGCAACGGCCTGATCGTGGACTATATTGGTATCGTAAAGGCGCTGCGCAAGGCTCTGGCAGATTATACGGTCAGCAAGAACAGCCCGGCGGGCATTGACCCAACGGTGGATAAAACGGAGCTGATCCAGCGCATCCGCACGGTCATCGGAAAAACGGACGGCTTTCTGGCAGAACACGGGTTCCGGCTGCAGGAACTGGTGGATGCACAAGACTTTGAAAAGATGAGCCTTGTACAGGATGCAGTCAACGCGATGTGCGAGACGTTGGAAACCAAGAAAACCTTCCAGACCTATGCGTCTGAACTGGCGCGGCTGTTCCGCTACGCAGACCGTGACGATGTGGACGATGCCGTGCGCGCCCGGAAAAACGCAATTCTCGCCATCTACGAGGGCTTGCAGCAGAAGCGGAAACACGCGGACAATACCGACCTGATGGTGCAAATCAACAGCATCGTCAACGAGTACATCCATGTGGAAAAGCCGGATCAGGAGGCTGTACCTTCCCGGCAGTTTGACATCAGCAAAATTGATTTTGAGCTGCTGAGCCGGGAGTTCGCCCACACCCGGCGGAAGAACCTTTTGCTGCGCGATCTGGATGAACTGGTGAATCAGCAGTTGTCAAAGATGCTGTTTGCAAACCCGCAGCGCATTGATTATTATGACCGATATCAGGAGATTATCGATGCCTACAATGCGGAGCAGAACCGGGCAACCATTGAGAAAACTTTCATGGATCTGATGGAGCTTGCAAGTTCACTGGACACGGAGCAGCAGCGCTATGTGCGTGAGGGCTTTTCCAGCGATGAGGAACTTTCAGTGTACGATTTGCTGTTTTCGGAGAACCTCACGAAGCAGGAAATTGAAACGATCAAGAAGGTGTCTGTGGACTTGTTGACAAAAATCAAACAGCAGATTGCCAAACTCGACCATTGGACGGACAAGCAGGAAACTAAGGCGATTGTGGATAACCTGATTCGCAATACCCTTTGGCAAGAACTTCCCAATAGCTATGATGTAAGCGATATCCAGACCTACCAGAAGAAAATCTACGAGTATGTATATATGCGCTACCCGGAAGTAGCATAACGCAAAAATCACCCCAGAGAGAACGCACAAGAGGCTATTCTCTCTGGGGTGATTGCGTATCAAATCATCTGAAAATGCCGCAATGCTTCCACAATCGCATCCTCTTTTTCCTTCGGACACTGGGGCTGCTTTGTATTTTCGTTTTTTGCTTTATGGTAATTCTCTCGCTCAATAATGCCGTGTTTCTGCTTCACCTGTGCAATAAAGAGATTAGAAACCTTGAGTTGATAGTGCTCCCACACATAATCCTGAATCTCGTTGTAAGTCGCCTTGCTCTCTGCGGCAGTAACATCCAGTTCATCCATGCTGACGTCCACTTCGATGTGTCGCTCGACATTGAGTTTGGTCAAAAGGAGAACCGCTTCGCAATGGCTTGAGGGTTGCATTTGTTACATCGTTTTGGTATAACAACTCACAACCTCACAATGTGTCGTCGCTAGAATCGGAACACATGGATTCAGCCTCGTTAGAAGCATGGGAACACAAAACAGCAGGGGAGTGGTTCTCCTTGCTATTCTTGCGAAGCGGCTTGAAATTCTTGCCGTCCACGCTGTTCTTGAACCCGGTCTTGTAGACAAAGACAATCATGTAGGGGTCTTTGTTCCCATCACTATCATAACCGCCCACGATTACTTTTTCAACTATACTTTCAAAAATATGTCGGTCAAAGGTGTCCAGAACCTCATTCTGTTCAAGTGTCTGTCGGAACATGGCGACACGCTTGCGCATGGTAGTTTCGGTTTCGGCTGCATCTTGCAGGCTTTCACACTCTTTCTGCAACTGCTCAATCTGGCTGGACAGGTCTAAATACTTTCGGTCGTAGGTCTCCTTGTCAATGGTATCTTCAAGACGCATATCAACCAGCTTGTTTTTCTTGACTTCCAGAGCGTGAATGTCCTTTTCAGCTTTTGCAAGACGCTTGCCCGCGTTGCTTTCGGAAAGGGCTTCTTCCGTCCGTTTCATAAACTCGTCCAGAACATCCTTGTTGTTCTGGCACAAGAGGCGATAGGATTCTACAAAAGCCCGTTCAATCGTTCTTTCGTCAACACCCTTGCTCTCCGGGCAGAACTTTTTTCCTTTTTTGGTGGAAACGACACATTGCCAGATTGCTTTATTATATTGTGAACTGCTATGCCAACTCCTCCTTGTCAGGGTGCCACCACAGAAACCACATTCTATCATGCAGCTAAAAGCGTATTTCCGGCTGAACTTTTCACGTTTGCCGTCTACATTAAGGCTGCGGGGCTTTGCACGCCGCCGCAAAATTTCCTGTGCGGCTTCAAAGACTTCTTCCGAAATAATGGGCTCGTGGTGCTCACGAATATAAAATTGATCTTCCTCGCCGAAGTTGTACAGACGCCGTTTTGAAATAGGGTCAACGGTGAATGTCTTTCCTAACAAAATGTCGCCTTTGTATTTTTCGTTTTTGATAATGCCGATTACGGTACTGTCCGCCCATTTGGGACTGCCGCGTTTGGTTTTATAACCTAAGTTTTCAAGTTCTTTGGCAATAACCGAACCACCGGCACCCTCCGTGTATCGCTGAAAAATGTAACGGACAACAGCCGCTTCTTCTTCGTTGACGGTGAGGGTTTTGTCCTCTGGATTGTAGTCATAGCCTAAACAGCCCTGAAAACCGACCAGCTCACCGCGCTGCATTTTCATCTTCAAGCCCTTTTTGACATTCGCAGAAATATTTTCGACTTCCTGCTGTGCAACAGAACTTAAAATCACAAGGAGCAGTTCGCCGTCCATAGTAAGGGTGTTGATGTTTTCTTCTTCAAAAAACACAGCCACACCTTTATCTTTGAGCATCCGAACATATTTCAGAGTGTCAAGCGTGTTTCGTGCAAACCGCGAAATGGATTTGGTAAGCACCATGTCCACGTCACCGTTCATACAGTCGTTGATTAACCGCTGGAAATCCTCGCGCTTTTTCACCTGCGTACCTGTGATAGCTTCATCAGCATAGATGCCTGCCAAAGACCATTCCGGCTTACTTTTTATAAGTTCGGTATAGTATTCGACCTGCGACTTGTAGCTGTTCAGCTGATCTTCGGTATCGGTGCTGACACGACAATAGGCGGCTACGCGCAGCCTTTTTTCAAAGTTTGTGCGCGCTCGTGGAGAGAGCGTGTTTCGCGCTTTAATGACTTCAACATCTTTCATGCTTGACCTCCTTGTTGAATGTGTTCCTTTCATTGCGTTAATCATAACGCCAATGCGACACAAAATCAAGAGGATAGTTCGGAAACCACACGATAATCTTTCATTAAGCGCTGTTTGATAAGGGAATACTCTCTATCGGTTATGAGCTTTCTTTCCATCAGCTGCTTCAAAAAAGCAAGCTGAATGCTATAACGTATCAAATTTTGTTCTTTCAAAAATATCCCCCTTTCACAAAATAAAAAATGAGCCAACGGATGGCTGCTGGCAGCAGCCCACGGGAATCTCACCCCTGCATTCCTCATGCAGCCCTA
>OIRQ01000219.1_pt1 | contig 15160 bp, 10 predicted proteins | sample 1586271 | NCBI WGS metagenome assembly OIRQ01 (sample SAMN02674970, study PRJEB24791) | human gut metagenome, SKBSTL043 | isolation source: stool | host: Homo sapiens | place: USA | reverse complement strand
TACTACAACCCCACGACCAACGAGATCTGCTTCCCCGCCGGCATCCTCCAGTATCCGTTCTTCGACCCGAAGGCCGACGACGCCTTCAACTATGGCGCCATCGGCGTGGTCATTGGCCACGAGATGCTCCACGGCTTCGACGACCAGGGACGCCACTACGACAAGGACGGCAACATGCACGACTGGTGGACGGAGTCTGACACGAAGAGCTTCAACGAGCGCGCCGAGCAGTATGCCGACTTCTTCAGCAACATCAAGGTGCTGCCCGACCTCAACGCCAACGGCCACTTCACGCTGGGCGAGAACCTCGCCGACCACGGTGGCCTCCAGGTGTCGTTCTACGCGCTCAAGCACGCCACCGAGGGCAAGAAGCAGAAGAAGCTCCTCGGATTCACCCCGGAGCAGCGCTTCTTCATCGCCTACTCTGGCGTATGGGCTGCCAACATCACTGAGAAGGAGATTCGCAGCCGCACGAAGAGCGATCCCCATGCCCTCGGAGAGTGGCGCGTCAACGGCGCGCTCCCGCATATCGACATGTGGTACGACGCCTTTGGCGTGAAGCCCGGCGACAAGATGTACTTGCCCAAGAACGAGCGTCTGGAGCTCTGGTAAGCACCAATAACCCCCTTGGAGGCCGTCATGATGACCGCGCTCATGGGGTTGCGTTAAGGTAAAAATGGCGGATGGAACGACCTTCGGGTATTGTTCCATCCGCTTTTTTTGAGCAGGGGAGAGTAGGGAAGGATAAATTGCAATGTTAACGAAAGTGAAGTGCGTGAGCGATCTGGGGGCGATGCAAGGCTTGCGGTAGGCGGCTTTTTGATTGCAATATGTTGAGTAGTAGTGCTTTGCATGACTGTGTGGAATTGTTAATAGATATTGATGGCGTTTTGAACATTGTTACATGTTACATGTTACATGTTACGTTAAGGCCTCCCTACTTCCCACGCTTGCAACTCTGCAAAGAATACAATGTAAAGATTATCCAAAGCATGTATAGAATGTTCACATAGCTTTGCTATGTGCTATTTTCCTCCGCGATAAAAAAAGTTGGAAAATATTTGTGATTTTATTTGGTGGTATCAAAAACTCTCCGTACCTTTGCAGCAGATTTAGCGGAGCTCGGCAAGTTTGAGAGCAAGCTCTCATTGCGCTCGCTTGCAAAATCTTTGCACCCAGCTACAAGACCTGCGGAACGACTCCACAGAGGGCCTGCGACGGGCATACCTACGACGGGGGCGAGGGATAAGCAAATAGCGGCGTCGGTCCTAAGCTACCATCGGCAAGGTCCCCTTTTGAGGGAGGGGCAAGAGAGGACCAAGGGAGAGGAGAGGGCGTGTGAGAGAAGAACCGAGAGAGAGAGAGAAGAGAGGGAGGAACAGAGAGAGAGAAGAGAAAAGAACAATTTCCATCACCTTTAAAACCTTAAACGCAATGATCAACCACAGCATTACGGCAAGAGCCGTCAACCCGAATCTCTTCGAGGGTTCGTCGTTCAGACCGCCAACTCGCCCACGGCCATAGCCACGACCCTCGGCATGACGAGTAGCATGGCAGCCGTGCAGCCACGGCAAAGCTGCGCTTTTTACTCTGCCACGACAATGGCAGAAAAAGGAGTTGTGGCGGATCAACCCTTGCACATCTCAGCGCTTATATCTCTTTTCGGACAGAGAACAAGCATAATAATGCTCAAAGAATGGAGGAAAAAGCATGGGGATTGGGGAAAAAATCGTATATTTGCAAACAAAAACAGGAAGCTATGGCAGAGACAAGAAACAGGAGATTGCCCGTAGGTATTCAGTCTTTTGAGGAAATCAGAGAGGGTGGATACCTTTATGTTGACAAGACAGACATCGTCTGGCAGCTTGCCAACAGAGGAAAGAAGTACAACTACCTGAGCCGCCCGCGCCGCTTTGGCAAGTCGGTGCTCGTCGATACGCTCGAAGCCTACTTCCTGGGCAAGAGGGAGCTCTTCGAGGGACTGAGGATCATGGAGCTGGAGCGGGAATGGGTGAAGCGGCCCGTCATACGGCTCGACATGAGCCAGGCCGGAGCAGAACCCGAAAGTGTGCGAAGCTATCTGGACAACGCTTTCCATAACCTGGAGACGGAATACGGGATTGTCGTGCGCCAAGAGAGTTCTCTTGCCGTAAGATTCAAGAATATCATTGAGGGTGCTTACAACAAGACGGGCCAACAAGTAGCCATCCTCATCGACGAGTACGACTCGCCGTTGCAGCACTCCTGGAGGACGCCCCACCACGAGGCCTGCACCAGCATCTACAGAGAGGTCTTCGCCATCCTGAAGGCGGACGACAAATACGAGAAGTTTGTCTTCATCACGGGCATCACCAAGTTTACGCAGATCTCCCTCTTCTCCGTGCTCAACAATCTGAGCAACATCAGTTTTGAGCCCGAATACGCGGCCATCTGCGGCATCACAAAGGAAGAAATGCTCCGCGATTTCAAGCCCGAAATCGGCAAACTGGCAGAATATGAGCACCGCACATTCGACGAGGCCGTGGCGCTGCTGACGGCCCACTACGACGGCTATCATTTCAGCCACGACAACATGGTGGACGTCTTCAACCCCTTCAGCCTGATCAATGCGCTGGCCGATTCGAAACTGAGGAACTACTGGGCCTCCTCGGGCGCCACATCCATGCTGCCGAAGTTTGTGGACGACATGGAGATTCGCTTGAAAGATTTTGACCATTGCGCCTTGATAAGCACTACGATAGAAACTTCCGACGTGACGGGTGGCGGACCAGAACTGTTTCTCTATCAGTCGGGCTATCTCACGATCAAGGGCTACGTGAACGGCACTTACCTGCTTGGCATTCCCAACTTCGAGGTGAGACAGGCCCTGAACGAAATCGTACTGCCAACGCTTGCCATGCGCAAGAACAATGACCTCCAGTCGCCGCAGGCTTTTCTCAATCTCTACCTCAGCGTGGGCAACCTGCCCGAGGCCATGAAATGTCTGAAGGCGCTCGTGGCCGACGTGCCCTACAGCAACAAGAAACTGGCCAGCATGGACATGGAGGAGCGCTACCGGCTGATACTGAGCACGATCTTCAACGCCATCGGCTGCCGGGTGGAGGTGGAGAAAATGATCGCCACGGGCAGGATAGACATGGTCGTGGAGACGATCCACATCATCTACGTCCTGGAACTGAAACTGAGCAACAACGGAGGCATCGACGCCGCGGCGGAACAGATCCGCTCCCGACAATACGCCGAGCCCTTCAAGGCCGACAAACGACGCGTCGTGGCGCTGGCCATAGAGCTGGACGACAAGGGCAAGGGGCTCATCGACTGGAAGGAAGTGTAAACAGGCCGCATCCTGGGCAAGGCCGCCCAGCACAAGGCAGGAGGACTACTCCCCCGCTGCCTCGGCCAGCACCAGCCACTCATCCTGGAGTTCGTCCAGCTGGCGGCGCGTGTCGGCATACTCCGTCACGAGCCCCATGTCGGAAGCCTTGGCGGGATCGAGAAAGAGCTGGTCGAGCTCCTTGACGCGCGCTTCGAGGCGGGCGATCTTGCGCTCACACTCCTCCACGGCCTTGCGCGCCTTGCGCAGTTTCTTCTGCTCCTCCTTGTGCTCCAGATAGCTCTGCTTGCCCGCCTTCGGTTCCTGGGGCGCTGCAGGCGAGGCGCTGCCTCCCGAAGGAGCGGCGGCCAGCCCCACGGCCTCGTGGATGGTGGCGGCACGGCGGGAGTGCAGCCAGTCGTAGATGCCGCCGAGATGCTCGCGCACGTGGCCGCCGCCAAACTCATAGACTTTCGTGACGAGGCCGTCGAGAAACTCGCGGTCGTGGCTGACGATGATGGCCGTGCCGTCAAAGGCGCGGACGGCCTCCTTGAGCACGTCCTTGGAGGGCATGTCGAGGTGGTTGGTGGGCTCGTCGAGGATGAGCAGGTTGACGGGCTCCAGCAGCAGGCGGATCATCGCCAGGCGCGACCTCTCGCCGCCGGAGAGCACGCTGACGGGCTTCTCCGAGGCCTCGCCGCCAAACATAAAGGCGCCGAGCAGGTCGTTGATCTTCAGGCGCATCTCTCCCCGCGCCACCTCGTCGATGGTCTCGAAGACCGTCAGCCGCTCGTCGAGGAGCTGGGCCTGATTCTGGGCGAAATAGCCGATCTGCACGTTGTGGCCTATCTTGAGCGTGCCGCCATAGGGTATCTCGTTCATGATACACTTCACGAGCGTCGATTTGCCCTCGCCGTTGCGGCCCACGAAGGCCACCTTCTCGCCGCGCTTGATGGTCAGATCGACGTCGGAGAAGACCACATGGTCGCCATAGGCTTTCTCCACGCCCTGGCAGATCACGGGGTAGTCGCCCGAGCGGAGGCAGGGCGGAAACTTGAGGTGCATCCTGCGATTGTCCACCTCGTCGATCTCGATGGGCACGATCTTCTCCAGCTGGCGGATGCGCTGCTGCACCTGCACGGCCTTGGTGGCCTGGTAGCGGAAGCGCTCGATGAAGGCGCGCGTGTCGGCGATCTCCTTCTGCTGGTTCTCGTAGGCGCGCATCTGCTGCTCGCGGCGCTCCTTGCGCAGCACGACATACTCGTCGTACCTCACCTTGTAGTCCTCCACATGGCCGCAGGTGATCTCCAGCGTGCGTGTGGTGACGTTGTTGATGAAGGCGCGGTCGTGGCTGACGAGCACGACGGCCTTGGCGCTCTGCTGGATAAACTGCTCCAGCCACTGGATGCTCTCGATGTCAAGGTGGTTGGTAGGCTCGTCGAGGAGGAGGACGTCGGGCTTGCGCAGAAGGATCTTGGCCAGTTCGACGCGCATGCGCCAGCCGCCCGAAAACTCGCGCGTGGGGCGGCAGAAGTCGGCGCGGCTGAAGCCCAGGCCCTGGAGCGTGCGGTCGATCTCGGCCTCGTAGTTCTCGCCGCCGAGGAGCATGTAGCGGTCGTGGAGGTGGGTGAAGCGCTCCACGAGCTGGGCGTAGCTCTCGCTCTCGAAGTCGGTTCGGTCGGCCATCTCCTGCTGCATCCGCTCCAGCTGCTGCATCTTGGTATTGTCTGAAAAGGCCTTGCGAGCCTCCTCGCGCACGGTCGTGTCGTCGGCCAGCCGCATCACCTGCGGCAGATAGCCGATGGTGGTGCCGCCAGGGATGGATACCACGCCGCTCGTGGGCTGCTGCTCGCCACACAATATCTTGAGCATCGTACTCTTGCCCGCACCATTTTTGCCGACCAGGGCGATGCGGTCGTGGTCGTTGATGACAAAGCTCACGTCGCGGAACAATGGCTTCGCGCTAAACTCCACGGTAAGTCCTTCTATCGAAATCATGCTATACTCCTTATTAAATTAGGTGCAAAGTTACACATTTTTGGCCGATTCGGCGGTGGGTTTCATGATTTTTCCGTAACTTTGCATAAGTTAGGCTGCACTCGGCAATAAGGAAACAAGTTTTCCATTGCGACGGCTGCCCAACGATACAAGAAAACCAAACGCTACAAGACAATGAATCCATTTGCCAAACATATCGCCAACGCTCTGTCCATCAGCGAACACCAGGTGGAAGCCACGCTGAAACTGCTCGACGAGGGCTGCACCATCCCCTTCATCGCACGCTACCGCAAGGAGCGGACGGGCAATCTCGACGAGGTGCAAATCACACGCATCAGCGAACTCAACGCGCAGCTCAAGGAGCTGGAGAAGCGCAAGGCGACGATCCTCAAGACCATCGCCGAGCAGGAGAAGCTCACGCCCGAACTGGAGCGGCGCATCCGCAACTGCTGGAACGCCACGGAGCTGGAGGACATCTACCTGCCCTTCAAGCCACGGCGGCGCACCCGGGCGCAGGTGGCGCGGGAGCAGGGACTGGAACCGCTGGCCACGATCCTCCTGCTGCAGCGCGAGGCCAACCCGGCTCAGGCGGCAAAGCGCTTCGTCAAGGGCGACGTGGCCGACGTGGAGGCAGCGCTGGCTGGCGCCAAGGACATCATCGCCGAGGGAGTGAGCGAAAACGAGCAGGCGCGCAACACCGTGCGTGCAGCCTACCGCCGCGAGGCCGTGATCAGCGCGAAGGTCGTCAAGAAAATGGCCGAGACGGACGAGGCACAGAAGTTTGCCGACTACTTCGACTTCTCCGAGCCGCTGCGCCGCTGCTCCTCCCACCGACTGCTGGCCATGCGCCGCGGCCAGGAGGCGGGCGTGCTGCGCGTCGGCATCGCCATCGCCGACGAAGAGCCCGTGGAGGACCGCCTGCGCCGACAGTTTGTCAGAGGCCACGGCGCCTGTCAAAGCCTCGTGGGCGAAGCCGTGGAGGACGCCTTCCGACGGCTCATAGACCCGAGTATTGAGAATGAGTTTACGGCGCTGAGCAAGGAGAAGGCCGACGAAGAGGCCATCCATGTCTTCGCCGAGAACCTGCGCCAGCTGCTCCTCTCCGCCCCGCTGGGACAGAAGCGCGTGATGGCCATCGACCCCGGATTTGCCAACGGTTGCAAGATCGCCTGCCTCGACGCCCAGGGCAACCTGCTCCACCACGAGATCCTCTACCCTCACCCGCCCAAGCGCCACCGTGCCCAGGCCACTGTGGCGGCCGCACGCATGGTGAAGGACTTCGCCATCGAGGCCATCGCCATAGGCAACGGCACGGCGAGCCGCGAGACGAGGGACTTTGTCGACGAGATGCTCGACTACAATCCCGCCCTGCCGGAGGTGAGCGTCTTCACGGTCTCCGAGGACGGCGCCTCCATCTACTCGGCCTCGCCGACGGCGCGCGAGGAGTTTCCCGACGAGGACGTGACGACGCGCGGCGCGGTCTCCATCGGCAGAAGACTGATGGACCCGCTGGCCGAACTGGTCAAGATCGACCCGAAGAGCATCGGCGTGGGACAGTATCAGCACGACGTGGACCAGGCCAAACTCAAGCACTCGCTCGACCGGACGGTGGAGAGCTGCGTCAACCTCGTCGGCGTCAATGTCAACACGGCCTCGAAGCACCTGCTCATGTACGTCAGCGGTCTCGGACCGGCCCTGGCGCAAAACATCGTCGATTACCGCAGGGAGCACGGCGCCTTCACCTCGCGGGCCCAGCTGCGCAAGGTGCCGCGTCTGGGACCGGCAGCCTACCAACAGTGTGCGGGTTTCCTACGAATCCCCGGGGCGAAGAATCCGCTCGACAACTCGGCAGTCCACCCCGAGAGCTACGCCATCGTGGAGCGCATGGCGGCCGACGAGGGCTGCACCGTGGCGCAACTCGTGGCCGACAAGCAGAAGCAGCGGCAGATCGACGTCAGGCGCTACGTCACGTCCACCGTCGGACTACCCACGCTCAACGACATCCTCGCCGAACTGGAGAAGCCGGGCCGCGACCCGCGCCAGCCCATCCAGGAGTTTCGCTTCTCCGACAGCGTCCACACCATCGACGACCTGGGCGAGGGAATGGAACTGCCCGGCATCGTGACCAACATCACCAACTTTGGGGCCTTCGTCGACATCGGGGTCCATCAGGATGGCCTCGTCCACATCTCTCAGTTGGCCGACAAGTTTGTCAAAGACCCCAACGAGGTGGTGAAGCTCCACCAGCAGGTCATGGTCCGCGTGACGGAGGTGGACTTGCGCCGTGGCCGCATCGCCCTGTCCATGCGCAAGGTGAAGCAGCCCTAAAGGTGAAGCAGTCCTAAAGATGAAGCAGCCCTAAAGGAAAACAAAAAGACAATCCCGGACCACAACCAGTGTGACCCGGGATTGTCTTTTCTTAATATCTTACCTTAATATCTTACCTTAGTATCTTACCTTAGTATCTTACCCTATCTTGCTGCCGGCAAGGATGGCTCGCTGCTAGCAAAACGACGCGGCGCCTACGCCTGCTCAAACTCGCGGAGGAAGCGGGTGTCGTTCTCGGAGAAGAGACGGAGGTCGCTCACACGATACTTGAGGTTGGTGATGCGCTCCACGCCCAGTCCGAAGGCGTAGCCCGTATAGACCTCGGGATCGATGTTGCAGGCGGCCAGGTCGTGGGGATCGACCATGCCGCAACCCAGGATTTCCACCCATCCCGTGTGCTTGCAGAAGCCGCAGCCCTTGCCGCCACAGATGTTGCAGGAGATATCCATCTCGGCGCTGGGCTCCGTGAAGGGGAAGTAGCTGGGGCGAAGGCGAATCTTCGTGTCGGCGCCAAACATCTCACGGGCAAAGGTGAGCAGCACCTGCTTCAGGTCGGTGAAGCTCACGCCCTTGTCCACATACAGGCCCTCCACCTGGTGGAAAAAGCAGTGGGCACGGGCCGAGATGGCCTCGTTGCGATAGACGCGACCCGGGCAGAGGATACGGATGGGGGGCTCGTGGGTCTCCATATAGTGGGCCTCGTCGCCCGAGGTGTGGCTGCGCAGCAAGACGTTCTTGGTCACGTCGGAGGGATCGCTCCTGTCGATGAAGAAAGTGTCCTGCATGTCGCGTGCGGGATGGTCGGCGGCAAAGTTGAGCATCGTGAAGACGTGCTGGTCGTCGTCGATCTCGGGACCGCTATAGAGCGTGAAGCCCATACGGGAGAATATGTCGATAATCTCGTTTTTCACCAGCGTCAGCGGATGGCGCGTACCCAGCGTCACGGGATAGGGCGTGCGCGTCAGGTCGATGTCGTCGCTCTGCGCCGCCTGGTCCTCCACCTGCTCCTTGAGCGCGTTGATGCGGCTCTGGGCAAGCTGCTTGAGCTCGTTGATCTTGATGCCGACGGCACGCTTCTGGTCGGCGGCCACGTTGCGGAACTCGCCCATGAGGGCGTTGATCTCGCCTTTCTTGCTGAGGTACTTCAGACGCAAACGTTCCACATCCTCGGCACTCTGCGCCGTCACCGTGCTGACTTCCTTCAGAAGTCCTTCTATCTTCTCTAATAACATAGCTCGCTTTAATTTTTCTGCAAAGTTACAGTAAATCAGATGAACCGCAAAATAAAACTGATTTTTATTTTGTATTGTCTGCGCTTTACGCTAACTTTGCACCCGTATTTTAGTATATCTATATATAATATTGAGAGAATGAGAAAGCTATTCTTGTTGACCATTGCGCTCTGCTGCGTAATGGTCGGATTGAACACCGGCTGCACGGACAAAAAGCCAGAGGCGCTTACCGACACGCTGGCCATCGACACCGACACCATCGCCGACACGACCCACGCCGACACCATCGCACGGATCGTCGAGGAGACACCGATGCCGAAGGCCGCCGACCAGCTCTTCGACGACTTCTTCTTCAACTTCATCGCCAACAGGCGCCTGCAGCGCGCCCGCATCGTGTTTCCACTACCCGTGACGCGGGGTGGCAAGACGAAGATGCTACAGAAGAGCCAGTGGAAGACGGAGCACTTCTTCATGCGCCAGCAATACTATACGCTCATCTTTGACAACGAGCAGCAGATGGACAACGCCAAATCGACCTCACTCGACAGCGTGGTCGTGGAGAAGATCTATCTGCGCGAGGGACTGGTGGACCAGTATGCCTTTGGCCACGGCGACGGCAAGTGGCGCATGGAGCGCATCAATCAGATCAGCTTCAAGGACAATGTCAATGCCTCCTTCCTCTACTTCCTGCAGAAGTTCTTTGCGGCCAACGGCGCGGGAATGATCCGCAACCCGCTGCCCTACTCCGGTCCTGACCCCAACGGCGAGGAGACAAGCCACGTGGAGACGACGATACCAGCCGAGGAGTGGAGCACCTTCCTGCCCACCGTGCCCGACAATATGATCTACAATATCCTCTACGGCCAGAAGTATGGCAAGAGCCAGCGCAAGATCCTGGTCTTCAGAGGACTCTCCAACGGCATCGAGACCCGACTGGTCTTCAAGCAGCGCCACGGCAAATGGCGCCTGGAGAAGGTCAAGGCATATTGATCTCGTCTTTGATCTGATCCGGGCCCCAGGGTCCGGCCCACCACAACCACATCACACCCGATGCGACCCACGGCCAAACAAGACCAGGGCGCATCGGTTTTGTTCGAACGAAGGATTTTTGTTCAGACAAAGAAATCTTGTCTCAAACGAAGGGATCATGTCCCAAACGAAGAAATCGTGTTCAAACAAAGGAATCGTGTCCCAGACAAAGGATTCGTGTTCGAACGAAGGATTCTTATTCAAATGAAGGAGAAAACAGATGATAGACAAAAAAAACTATAGTTTACTGGCCCACAACACCTTCGGCATCGACGTCCGCTGCCGAAGATTCGTGGAGTATGGCTCCGTCGAAGAGGCGCAGGAGCTGGTCCGAACCCTCACCCCCGAGGACGGCCCACTGCTCATCCTTGGCGGCGGCAGCAACCTGCTACTGACGGGCGACTACGAGGGGACGGTGATCCACTCCGCCATCCGATTCATCGAGCCGCTGGGAGAAGGACGCGTGCGCTGCGGATCAGGACAGGAGTGGGACGCCTTCGTGGCGTGGTGTGTCGCCAATGGCTACCACGGCGCGGAGAATCTCTCGCTGATACCGGGCGAGTGTGGTGCCAGCGCCGTGCAGAACATCGGTGCCTACGGCGCGGAGGCCTGCGACCTCATCGAAGAGGTGGAGGCCGTGGAGATAGCGACGGGACGCCTCTGCCGCCTCAAGGGCAGCGACTGTGGCTACAGCTACCGACAGAGCCGCTTCAAGCACGAGTGGCGCGACCGCTTCCTCATCACCTCCGTCACCTACCGGCTCTCCACACAGTTTGATCCCCAACTCGACTATGGCAACATCCGTACGGCCCTGGCCGAGAAGGCCATCACCCACCCCACGGCGGAGCAGATGCGACAGACGATCATCGAGATCAGGCGCAGCAAGCTCCCCGACCCTAAGGTCTTTGGCAACGCGGGCAGCTTCTTCATGAACCCCATCGTCGGCGAAGAGAAGTTTAGGGAACTACAGGCGCAATATCCACAGATTCCCCACTACGAGGTGGCTGACGCCGACGGGACGACTCGCTACAAGGTGCCCGCTGGCTGGCTGATAGACCAGTGTGGCTGGAAAGGACGGTCGCTCGGACGGGCGGGGGTCTATGCGCGCCAAGCGCTCGTGCTCATCAACCTTGGCGGGGCGACGGGCCAGGAGGTCAAGAAGCTCTGCGAGGCCGTGCGCCACGACGTGGCCGAGCGGTTCGGTATAGAAATCAACCCCGAGGTGAATATCCGATGAGACTGACGTTCTTAGGTACGGGAACGTCCAACGGCGTGCCCGTCATCGGCTGCGATTGCGAGGTCTGCCGCAGCCAAGACCCGCGGGACCAGCGTCTGCGTACCTCCGCGCTCATAGAGACGGAGACCACGCGCGTGCTGATCGACTGTGGACCCGACTTCCGCCAGCAGATCCTTCGCCAGCCCTTCCGCAAGATCGACGGACTGCTCATCACGCACATCCACTACGACCACGTGGCGGGCATCGACGACGTGCGCCCGTTCTGCCAACTCGGACCGGTCAATATCTATGCCGACGCAGCCACCTGCAGCGGCTTGCACCACACCATGCCCTACTGCTTCGGCGAGCATCTCTACCCAGGCGTACCCAAGCTGGCTCTCCACACCATCGCTCCGCACGATCCGCTGCAGATCGGCGACCTCAAGATCGTGCCCATCGTGGTGCTCCACGACAAGATGCCCATCCTCGGGTTTCGCATCGGACCACTGGCCTACATCACTGACATGAAGTCGATCGACGAGACAGAACTACCTTATCTACAAGACGTTGACACGCTCGTGGTCAATGCGCTGCGCTGGGATCCGCCCCACCACTCCCATCAGCTGGTAAGCGACGCCATCGACTTCGCACACCGCCTGGGCGTACGGCGCACCTACCTCACGCATCTCACCCACAAGATCGGGCGCTACGCCGAGGCCAGCAAGCGGTTGCCCGAGGGGGTGAGCTTCGCCTACGACGGACTGCAGATCGACGTCTGACCGAGGCGAACTGCCCGCATCCACACAAGTTCTCATCCCCACGTTCCTTCCCTCGGAGGGAGCGTGGGGATGATGCTATCAAACGAGGCCGAGCGGGCGCGGGGGTGGCGATCGTGACGCCCCGGCATGGAAGCATCCTTTAAGAAAACTAAAAAAACAAATACGCCCCGATACAATCCGGATTATTTTTTGTAACTTTACACTCCCCTATTGTGCCCCTGGCACAACTGCCGGGGGACGCTGCCTCACGGCAGGCTGAAGAAGAAATCAAAAAAAGAACAATATAAATGCATTTCAAATGGAATTACGAATCGCCTTCGCCCGATCGGCAACGTGCGGCCAAGGAGTTGGGTGAGAAGCTGAATATCAGCCCGATACTCGCCAACCTGCTCATCGATCGCAGCATCACGACCGAGTCGGCGGCCAAGCGCTTCTTTCGTCCACAACTGGCCGATCTCATCAACCCGTTTCTGATGAAGGACATGGATCTCGCCGTGGACCGCCTCAACGACGCCATGGGGCGCAAAGAGCGCATACTGGTCTATGGCGACTACGACGTGGATGGATGCACGGCCGTCGCGCTGGTGTACAAATTTCTGCGACAGTTCTACTCCAACATCGACTATTACATCCCCGACCGCTACGACGAGGGGTATGGTATCAGCCACAAAGGACTGCAGTATGCGGAGGAGACGGGGGTGAAACTCATCATCATCCTCGACTGTGGCATCAAGGCGGTGGAAGAGATAGCACACGCCAAGCAGCTGGGCATTGACTTCATTATCTGTGACCACCACGTGCCGGACGACGAACTGCCGTGTGCCGTGGCGACGCTCAACCCGAAGCGGGCGGACGACACCTACCCGTTCAAGGAGCTCTGTGGCTGCGGCGTGGGATTCAAGTTTATGCAGGCCTTTGCCAAGAACAACGGCATTCCCTTCTCGCGCCTCATCCCGCTGCTCGACTTCTGTGCCGTGAGCATCGCGGCAGACCTCGTGCCCGTGGTGGACGAGAACCGCATCCTGGCTTTCCACGGACTGAAGCAGCTCAACCAAAACCCCAGCGTCGGCCTCAAGGCCATCGTGGACGTTTGTGGACTGAGCGGGCGCGAACTGTCGATGAGCGAGATCATCTTCAAGATAGGACCGCGCATCAACGCCAGCGGACGCATGGAGTGTGGCAAGGAGAGCGTGGATCTGCTCGTGGAGCGGGATATCAACGAGGCGCTGCGAAGGGCACGCCACATCGACACGTACAACGAGCAGCGAAAGGGCATAGACCGACAGATGACGGACGAGGCCAACCTGATCGTGAACCGTCTGGAGAGCCAAAGCCACCAGAGCAGCATCGTCCTCTACGACGAACACTGGAAGAAGGGCGTGGTGGGCATCGTGGCCAGCCGACTGACAGAGATCTACTTCCGCCCCACCGTGGTCATCACGCGCGAGGGAGACCTGGCGACAGGATCGGCTCGGAGCGTGGCGGGATTTGACATCTACTCGGCCATCAAGAGCTGCCGCGACTTGCTGCTCAACTTCGGCGGCCATACCTACGCGGCAGGACTGACGCTGCGCTGGAGCGACGTGAGGGAGTTTCGCAACCGATTCCAGGCCTATGTGGATAGCCACATCCAGCCGGAGCAGACGGAGGCTTTCCTCCACATCGACGCGCTCATCGACTTCAAGGATATCACGAAGAAGCTGCACAACGACCTCAAGCGCTTCGCTCCGTTCGGACCGGGCAACACGAAACCTATCTTCTGCACGAAGGATGTCTATGACTTCGGCACATCGAAGGTGGTGGGACGCGAGCAGGAACACATCAAACTGGAATTGGTCGATTCCAAGTCGAACAACGTCATGAACGGCATCGCCTTCGGACAGAGTGCAGCAGCACGCTACATCAAGTCGAAACGATCGTTTGACATAGCCTATACCATCGAGGACAACGTGTTCAAGCGGGGGGCGGTGCAACTGCAGATAGAGGACATAAGACCCACCGAGACGGAGGAAGGAGAGGGATAAAAGAGTGGTGGCAGACTATCGCGCCATACTGCGTGAGCACTGGGGCTACCCTGACTTCAGAGGCATCCAGCGCGAGATCATCGAGAGCATAGGGGCAGGAAAGGACACCCTGGGACTGATGCCAACGGGGGGAGGAAAGTCTATCACCTTCCAGGTGCCTGCGCTGGCGATGGAGGGTGTGTGCCTGGTCATCACGCCCCTGATCTCGCTGATGAAGGACCAGGTGGACCATCTGCGCAGGAGAGGCATCAGGGCGGCAGCTATCCACGCGGGAATGCAGCGGTCCGACATCGTCCAGACGTTGGAGAACGCCGTCTTCGGGGGCGTGAAGTTGCTCTACATCTCGCCCGAACGTCTCGGCTCCGAACTCTTCCTGGCCAAACTGCGCCACATGAGGGTGAGCTTCGTCACTGTGGACGAGGCCCACTGCATCAGCCAGTGGGGCTACGACTTCCGCCCTTCCTACCTGGAGATAGCGAAGATAAGGCAACTGCTGCCCGAGATTCCCATCCTCGCACTGACCGCCACGGCCACTCCCGCCGTGGTGAAGGACATCCAGCGCCAACTCCAGTTTCGCACGCCCAACGTATATAAGATGAGTTTCGCACGCGCGAACCTTTCTTATATCGTGCGCCGCACCATGGACAAGGAGGCAGAGCTGGTCCACATTCTCCGACAGACCAGCGGATCGTCCATCGTCTATACGCGCAGCAGGGAGGCCACACGCGAACTGGCCAAAATGCTCATGCAGCAGGGCATCAGTGCGACATGGTATCATGCGGGACTGGAACCGAGCGTGAAGGAGGAACGACAAAACCTGTGGCAGACCGACAAGGTGCGCGTCATGGTGGCGACCAACGCCTTCGGCATGGGTATAGACAAACCGGACGTCAGCATGGTGATCCACCCGGACGCCCCCAACTCCATCGAGGAGTATTTCCAAGAAGCGGGACGGGCGGGACGCGACGGCAACCTGGCCTACGCCGTGCTGCTCTACGAAGAGGACGATGCCTACAAACTCAAATGCCGCGTCGCCTCCTCCTTTCCCGAGAAAGAACTCATACGCACCATTTACAACCAAATCGCTTATTTCTTCGTCGTGGGCGTAGGCTGCGGAGCGGGCCATACATTTGAGTTTAGCCTGGAGCGGTTCTGCCGGGCATACCGCCACTTCCCCACCCAGGTGCACACGTCGCTGGAACTGCTGCAGCAGATCGGAAGAGCACACGTCTGAACTCCAG
>OIRQ01000138.1_pt1 | contig 20454 bp, 10 predicted proteins | sample 1586271 | NCBI WGS metagenome assembly OIRQ01 (sample SAMN02674970, study PRJEB24791) | human gut metagenome, SKBSTL043 | isolation source: stool | host: Homo sapiens | place: USA | reverse complement strand
GGATAGTAAGAAAAATGTTGTTTTTTTCATTTGGGTAAGTTTTTAAGATCCATATTGTTCCGTTGATAGACAGGAACAATATGGATGATAAAGAATTTAATAGTTATTCTTATTCATTGAAGACGAGGTGGCAACCGTCAACAGACAGTGCAAAGTTTAAGTCGTTTGCATCTATGGTGTTGATGCCCCAATAGTATTGGGTGGAGATTGTACTTGTAGTACCTATCATTACTGCCTGAATGTCGGCGGTACCATTACCGCAATTAGTCACGTAGACTGTAACTTTGGATCCATTCATTCCGGCAAGCCAAGTGCTCCAGTCACCTTGTGTTCCGTTATGAACGCAGGCATCATATCCATCGCCCCAGCCAAAGTTATCGGCACGGACCACTGCGTAGTGGGTACCATTATTCTTACGGAGAACTACAAGGAAATTGTTCCAATTCCCTGCCAGATTGCTGTAATTAGTAAACGAAATACACTTTGTCTGACCTGAAGGTATATTGAAATTATCTGAGTAGGTCTCGGGGTTAAACCACAGAGTTGAGTTGTCTGTATTTCCTAGCTGTCCGCTTGTATTCTTCACTACAGTAGCTTCGGAGACGGTGACATTTACCGTTGCGGTGATGTTTTCTCCGGCGGTAACGATAACCGGCTGCGAACCAGCCTTTGCAGGAATGGCGGAGAAGCTGAGTTTTGCGTTGTCAATGACTGCCAAACTCCCGTCAGAGTAGGTTCCCATAACTACCATGCCTGTTGGGTCGAAAGGCATCATGCAACTCTTGGCTTCTTCCGAGGTGTAGTAATAGGGCTTTGTACGCGAGGGTGCAGTGGTTATTGAAATTGATTGAAGTACTCCCACAACCTTAAAAGATGCGTTAGCCACAATCGGTTTATCACAGTTTTTGCCCTTGAAGGTTTTGTTGTAGACAGCTACAAGAGTCTTATCTCCCGTTTGATTTATATCAGGAATGGCTGAGAATGAGAGTTCGGAGGCTGTTACGGTTTTAGTCACTCCCTCTTCAAAGGTTACAATGGCTGAGATGTTAGTTATGGCCTCTTCAAGTGAAGTACCCAAAGAAATTTGTGTGGGTACATCCTGCAATATCATTGATATCGGATTCTTGTCTGCGGCAGATGTGAGTCCACCGACAGGAACGATGTTGGTTTGCAGAAAGTCTATGTAAGAGCCTTCGGGGACTAAGAAGCAGCGAATGTTGGTGTTGCTTGCATCTGCGTTCAGGTTGGGTTCTTTATTCGGTTGTGCATAGGTCTTAGTAGCCACTCCGTTGGTCATCTTGACAGTGAAAGCATTTTTGCTGGTACGGTCTACGGTGAGCGTTACTTTGCCACCTAACTTTTGTACGTTCTCGTCTTTGTTATCAACGGGATCAAGAAGCAAGGTGCCCGATATGTACTGGAAGTCAATATAATCGCCCCACTGAGAGTTATAAGTTTCAGGGCTATTTGTAACATCAAAGCGGATAGCTCCGTATTCGGTATATTCTTCACTGTCACGATCCACATCATTGGTGATGATAAGGGCAAAGTTCTTGTAATATGTATTATCGACAGGGTTGATGTTAAGATTGAATACTGCATTCCATTTCTCACCGTCAGGTACCACATAATACTTGGAAAAAGCAGTCCAGAAACCGGAGGTGAAATCCGTATTCCCGATGGTGTATACATCTTCCTGCATACCTTCAAGTATTTCATCTTCCGGTTCTTTCTTGGAGTCTTCTATTTCCTGTATTTTATCGGAAATCCATTCGGGAGCATTTACGTCATAGAGTTCGCCTCCTTCGCAGCTTGCCAGGACCAACATCCACAAGGTTGCTGCACAACAGAAGAATGTTATTTTATAGAAATGTTTCATTTTCTTTATTTTTTAATAGGTAATGGTTTGAAACGTTCCCCGCCTGTTCCGGTTGAACCCGTAGGGCTGAGGGAAGTGTGTTTCTAAGTTTATTTACTTGCTTAACTCTACGACTGGACGTACTTTCCATTTGTTTTCCCGGAAGTAAATGGAATTATCTGTACTGTAATTGGCTGAGTTTCCTGTCAGGTTCGGATTGTTGTTCATCAACTGCTGTACGATAGGCAGAAACTCATGTCCAGGTCTGTAAGTATCGAAAGTGCTCTTCAGTTCGGAGTCGCTTGCTATATCGCTGTACTTCACAGGATCCTTTACTCCATTTATGGAGCGGCGCACTGTGCCATGTTCTTTTAGTTGTTGCAGGCGTCCGTTGTCATAGAAGAATCCCCAGCGGATGAGGTCGAAGCCTCGTCCGAATTCGCATCCGAATTCTTTAGGACGTTCCACGTTGGCTATCTGTTCAAAGAGCTTGTCGGCAGAATTGAAGTCTTCGAGCTTCAGATCTACCAGATTGGCGCGGTTACGCACTTCATTAATCCAGTCGATAGCTTGCTGTGTAGGACCGTTGACTTCGTTCTCGCACTCGGCAGCGCGTAGCAGTACATCGGAGTAGCGCATCAGCCGCAGGTTGATGCCATCGTGCAAGCCCGTAACTACAGTGCTATATAATCCGGTGCGGAGATTCGTGAATTTGGCAATCGGCAGACCTCCGAAAGTGTTGTTGGTCACGATATTATCAGTGGCTTTAAGTATACTTGTATAAGCCACGTTGCCATATTCGAAGTTTTCCCAATCGGTTTCATAAGTCCCAATGGTCCAATAGAGTCTGGGGTCGAGTTTCCCACTGGTGGTACGCTCTTCTTTAAAAAGCTGGTAAAGCCAGGGCGAAGCCGAGATGTCGGCCCATCCGCCGTAGGCACCTGGAGCGAAGTTGCTCTCAACGGCCGAGCCTTGTGTGGCATTGGGGCTTGTGTTTACTGGTGTCCATTCATCGTCGGTGCCTTGCGCTCCATAGTCGAGGAATTGTACTTCGAAGAGGCTCTCTGCGTTGTTCTCGTATGCCGAACCTTCACGGAAGTTATCTCCGTAGTTGTCCATCAGTTTATAAGTGCCATACTTTTTGGCGATGATATCTTTCAATACCGGAAGTGCTTCGCTGTATTTTTGACGCATCATGAGGGCGCGGGCATAATAGCCAGCCGCAGCACCGCAGGTGGCACGTCCACCACTCCATTCACTGCCTTCATCACGGGAGGGAAGCAATTCCATTGCTTCCAGAAAGTCTTTTTCCACTTGGTCGAGCACTGCATCATAGGTGCTGTTGGCGCCATAAAGTCCGTTTAACGAAGAGTAGGTAGCATAATCCGTAATGAGAGGTGGATTCTGATAATAGCCCACTAAGTTGTAGTAGGATAGAGCGCGAAGGAAAAGCGCCTGTCCTTTGATACGTTTCATTTTTTCGGTAAGTTGGCTGTTATCTTCACCGCAGCGTGAAATGGTGAAATTGCACACATTGATAGTATAGTACCACTCACGCCAGGGCCACCATGTAACGTCTGAAGTGACTTCAGCATTAAGATCATCAAAAGGCAGATACCACACTTGTGAAGAGTTCCAGGCTTCATCGCCACGACATACATCGATGGTGTAGCCTACACGAGCATAAGAACCTTCCATGCGGATGTGGTTGTAGGCGGCAATCACACATTCCTCCAAGTCATCAGGATTAAAGCCGAATGTACTTGAGGTTTGCTGGTTGGGATTCAACAGTTCTAATCTGTCGTTGCAGGAAGTCAACATGCCAAATCCCAAAATGAGAGCAAGTGAATATTTATTTAGTTTCATAAGATCTGTTTTTAATTTAGGTACTAGAAAGGTAAAGATTAGAATGTAAAATGAACACCACACATGAAAGTACGTGCAGTAGGATAAGAACAGAAATTGTATCCCGGAGTGAAAGTTCCTCCTGCATAATCCACATTGTAACCATGATAGCCGGTGAATGTGTGGAGATTCTGTGCCGATATGTAGAAACGTACATCGGATACATATTTGTCGAACCACTTATCCGGGAAGTTGTAGCCCAATTCTACATTGGCTATTTTCCAATAGGCTGCATTCTGAATCTTGCGTGAACTGAAGAGGTCGTTCCAACCCAAGCTGGCACTGTTGGTAACATAGGTGCGTGGCACGTTGGAAAGGTAAGTGCTGCCGTCTTCGCTAAAGCGGTTGGCATCGAGCATACCCACTTCTTTGTTTCCCCAGCCATAGCAAGAGTTGAGTGAGTTGTAGATGTCGTCGCTAACGTGATAGTTCAGTGCGCCGAACGTTGCGATGCTCAGGTCAAAGCGCTTGTATTCAAAACGGGCATTAAGGCCGAAATTGATTTTTGGCATGCCGCTGCCCAATACCACTTGATCTTCGGAGTCTACTTTACCGTCATTGTTTACGTCTTTATAGAGGCAGTCGCCAATTTGGGCGCCTTCTTGTGTGGCGTGGTTGTCAAGAACTTCTTGCGTGCGGGCGATACCTTCATAAACCCAACCGTAGAACTGACCGATTTCTTCGCCTACTTTAGTGATGTAAGAACCTGAGATATAAGAATCGGTACCGAAACCTAATGAGGTTACGCGGTTGCGTAATGTGCTAAGGTTGGCCGATACTTCATATTTGAAGTCATGGTCGCGGTTACGGTAGGTAGCGGAGAACTCAAAACCGGAGTTGTTCATCGAAGCGGCATTCATCGTTACGGTGGTATTGGACACTCCGGCTTGTTCCGGAACAGGAACAGCATACAGAAGGTCTTCGCTGGTATTCTTGTACCACTCAGCTGTAAACTCCAAACGATTGCGGAACAAAGCAAGATCAATACCCACATTGTAGGTCTTCTTTTTCTCCCATGCAAGGTTATTGTCCACGAAAGTGGAAACGGCAGAACCGGTCACTACGTTACCGTTGAAATTGTAAGTCATATTATTGCGTGACATGACGGCCTGATACATGTACTCACCGATGTTCTCATTACCAAGCTCGCCATAGCTTGCACGAACTTTGAACATGTTCACGACGTCCGGATTGAAAGGGAAGAAGCTTTCTTTGTCGAAGCGCCAGCCCACAGAGACGGAAGGGAAAGTTCCCCAACGGATACTTCTGGTCAGGCGTGAGCTGCCATCCCGGCGTACTGTTGCCGATAATAAATACCTGTCATCGTAGTTGTAATTGATACGACCGATGTAGGACAAGATAGCATGCTTGTATTCGTAACTTTCGGAATACGTGTTGGCGGCATTCTGAAGTTGTAGGAAATAAGGTTCGGTGAAGTTGATTCCCCATCCGGTCAGCAGGTCGGTGTTTTCTTCTTCGTAAGACTGGCCTGCCACTACGTTGATGTGGTGTTTGCCTATCGTACCATCGTAAGTAAGCACATTCTCTATCAAGGCGTCCGAATAAATACGGGAACCCTTGGTCAACCGTTCATTACTCTTGGACAGATAGACGCGGTTACTCTGCACCCATGCCGGAATCCAAGTGAAGTCCTTGCAGAAGGTTTTGCTGTAAGAGAGGTTTATTTTATAGTTGAGTTTGTGGTTTTTGCTGTTGAAGCCGAACATATTGAAGATGTCTACGTCTGCCGAGCCTGTTCCCACGAAACGGTCCACACGTGTGTTGCGTTGCAGCAGGTTGTTTACCAGTAATGGATTGGAAGCGGAGATATCACCATGTATGGTATCGTAGTATACGCCATAGCCGTAAGCATCATAATTGAAGTTGTTGGCAATTCCCACCAAATTGTCGAGCACCCATGTTGAAGAATCGTATGCTTTGATGGTGGGCTGCATCAGTAAGGTTCCGCGCAGAATGTTGGTTACGTCGCCATACAGACCTTGAACGTATTCGGAAGCATTGGACAGGCCCATGTTATCTTGGTCGGAGTGGGAGTAAACAAGGCTGGTCTGGAACTTTATGAACTTGGTGTCCATACTGTTGTTGACACGTGCGGTGTAACGTTCGTAGTTAGGACCGGCACCTTCGAGTGTTCCTTTTTGGTTGAAATAGTCTAATGCTATATTATAGGTGTTGTGAGCACCACCTCCGGAAAGGTTTACATTATGGTTTTGACGGATACCTACTTTGAATACTTCGTCGAACCAATTGGTATTGGTGTCATCTTGGAAATGGTATTTCCCGGTTTCGCTGTTGAGCTTGTATCCCGATGGCAGTGGAGTGTTGGAGTTTACACAAGCCTGACCGATGTATTGGCTGTATTGGTCGGCATCCATTACATCATAGACTCCCTTAGGAATATAATCCATACCGAAATATCCATTGTAGTCCACTTTCAGCGGTTGATCTTTTTGTCCGCGTTTGGTGGTGATGATAATCACACCGTTGGCAGCACGTGAACCGTAGATGGCGGCAGCCGAAGCATCCTTCAATACCTGGATGGTTTCAATATCGTTGGAAGAGAAATCGCGGATGGAAGTTCCCATGGGAACGCCGTCGATGACATAGAGGGGAGAAGTACTGCCGAAAGATCCTACACCGCGAATACGTACGGTAGGATCGGCACCTGGTTGTCCGTCGGAGGTAACTTGTACGCCGGAAACCTTGCCTTCAAGCATGGTGGAGATGTTGGAGTTTGATGTCTGTTTCAAAGCTTCTGCATCTACTACGGCAACAGAACCGGTTAAGTCGGATTTCTTTTGTGTACCATAACCTACAACAACCACTTGTTCCAGCATCTGGTCATCAGCCTGTAATTGTATGGTATCAATAATGGCGCGGTTGCGAACTGCTACTTCGCGTTCCTTGAAACCCACATAGCTTATCAAAAGGATAGCGTTTCCGGGAACTTCCAACTGGAAGTTTCCATCCAGGTCGGTAATGGTTCCGCCTTGTCCGCCTTTAACTCTGACGGTAGTTCCTGGCATAGGTTCACCTTGTTCGTCAACAATCTGACCACGAACCTTGATAGTCGGAGATTGTGTCACAGTAGCCATGGCAGATGTAGGATACACCGTCATGCTACTAAAGGCACACAGACCAAGCATTACGGAAAGAAATAAATGTTTCCTCATTTTTAAAAGAATTAAGATTATTAAATTAATAGATTAGATCACTGTTAACTATATTATAATATTATATTAGTCAATATACGATCCTATATTGACCGCCGGGAGAGTCAGGTAACAGACTTCACAAAACTGGGGGAGGTTGAATTTAGCCAATGCCATCTATGATAGACAGCTGTTCTCTTGTCGTTCTTCATATTATTAATATTAAAATTAGATTTCCAATCATTGCTTTTCCTTGAGAGATTTCCTGAAGAAATAAGCAATGATTGTATGGCAAAAGTAGGGCTTATGGTGTAAATGGGGGTGGACAAATGGGTTTTAGAGGTGGATAAACGAATTTTAAGTGTAGAGAATCCAGCTTATTATGTAGGTTTATTGTTTATTGCTGTAAGTAAGGCTCTTCTCTTTCATTAAGCAGTGAACTCGGTGTCGTATTGAAGTATTTGGTGAAGCATCTCGTGAAGTATTTAGGGTCATTAAATCCTACTTCATAAGCAATTTCTGCAATGCTCATACTTTTATTCTCCCGGTTTTTCAGTACTAGTTCGCGGGCAATGTTCAGGCGGTAGTTGCGTATGAATTGTCCGGCGGACTGCCCAACAAGACTTTGTAGCTTTTTGTTCAACAGGCTTTTGCTCACACCTGCCGTTTCGCAGAAATCGCTCACCTCGAAATAGGAGTTTTTGTAGTTCTCCTTAATGACATTCATGATGCGGTTGAGGAACTTCTTATCGCCCGATTCCTCTTCCATATTCAAGGCATCCACATCCATGGCTATGGCAAACTTCTTTTGATAACGTTTACGGTTCTCAAGGATATTCTCGATGCGGGTAAGCAGTAATGTCTCGTCAAAAGGTTTCAGTAAATATTCGTCAACTCCTATGCGGTAGCTTTCCAGGCGTGATTCCTGCGATGTCTTGGCTGTCAGCATAAGGAAAGGGATATGGGAGATAGCGAAATTCTCTTTTACCCGGCGGGACAGTTCAATGCCGTCCATTACGGGCATCATCAGGTCGCTGATGATAAAGTCTACCGAATGTGAGTTTAATATATTCAAGGCCTCTGCTCCATGGGCAGCTTCGAACACATTGTATTTATCCCGTAGGATGGAACGGATATATCCACGCATATCCGCGTTGTCCTCGACCACCAGGATTGATAAACCTTTTCCGAAAGTATTGGATGGGGGTAGCGCATCGGAAGTCATAAGTTGCGGGGCACTTTCGACCAGTGTTTCCACCGTATTGCTTTCCGGTGTTGTTGGCAGGAGGATGCGTAGCGAGCAGCCTATCGTATGGTTGTTTTGCGCATGGATTTCACCTCCATGCATCTGTACAATGCGTTTACACAAGTAAAGTCCGATGCCGCTTCCGGCCTGTCCGTACATCGGATATTTGGTTTGTCCTTGCGACTGGTAGAAACGGTTGAATATTTTGATTGCGTCATCATCGGGAATACCGCTGCCTGTGTCGCTGACACAGATGTAAAGCATGGATTTGCGGTTATCGGCAGGAGGTAGCAGGGCTATGAACAAAGACACACTTCCGCCGTTTGGCGTAAATTTAATGGCATTGCTCAGCAGGTTCGTCAGCACTTTGTGCATCGCTTCTTCATCGTAAGAGATTTCCGGTGAAGGCATCCGGAAATAACGTTTCACTGTGATGTCTCTTTCTTTGGCAAAGACTTCAAAAGGTATGATCAGTTCATTGGCAAATTTCAGAAAATTATTCCGGGATTTTACGATTTCCAATTTGCCCGACTCCACCTTACGGAAATCCATAAGCTGGTTGACAAGCGATAACAGGTATTTAGAATTGCGTTCCACGAAATGTAGCTGCTCGATGACTTGAGGGTTGTAGCTTAACTTTAATGCACGCTCTATCGGCCCTATGATCAGTGTGATTGGGGTGCGGAATTCGTGTGTGATATTGGTGAAGAATGCTATCTTATCCAAGGTCAGCTCTTGTATCTTACGTGTCATTTTAGTAAGCTGCGCTTTCTGCCGGGTAATTTTTTCGTTTTGTTGCTTCAACATCCGGTTCTGACGGGACAACTCTTCGGTCTGTTCTTCCAGTAGTTGTTTCTGCTTTTTCAGTTCATGGGTGCGTTGTTCCACCTTTTGGTGTAATCTTGCTTTTTGCTCTTTCAGGCTTCGTATGCGCCATTGGTAGAATTGCCATGTAGCGAATGTGGCAAGGATTATTACAAGCAGTATAAACCAGGTTGTCTTGTAAAAATAGGGCTGGATTGTTATTTGCAGTTCCGTTATATTATCCTCTTCGGTTGGGGTGTAGGGCGTGTACTTCACTTGCAGCGTATAGTTTCCCGGAGACAGATTGGTGTAAGTAGCAAAACGCCGGCTGGCAGGCACGTGTATCCAACGGTTGTCAAAACCCAGTAGGCGATAACTGTAAGTGGCGGTATTGTCGGACTCGTAGTTGAGTGCGGTAAATTCCAGTGAAAAAGATTTTTCACGTTCGTGGATGCGGATAGCCTTACTGACGGCAATATCAAGCGGCAAGTATTCGTTGCCGGGGAATATTTCCTCGTTTCCTACTTTCAAATGGGTGAACCGTACTTTGGAAGACTGGGTTGTAAGGGCAGGCAGGTTGCAATCTATGGCAACCAGCCCGGATACGGTGCCGAGATAAAGCTTGCTGTATTGTGAACGGTGAGCAGCATTCCAGTAAAACTGGGTATCGGCAAGACCGTCTTGCCGGTTGTAGTTGATAAAGTGGTTTTCTGTGGGTTGAAAGCGCGACAGCCCATTGTTGGTTGCTATCCAGATACATCCTTTATCATCTTCCAGGATACTGCGGATACTGTTGTCTGGCAGGCCATGAAGGGAGTTGTAACAGACAAACTGTTCTTTTCCATCTTCGTTCTGCATACGTTTATAAATGCCATAACCGTTGCTGCCCAACCACAGTGTGCCGTCCTGAGTTTCGTAAAAGCAACATATCTTTTCTATCAGTCCGGAAGACGGATCATCCAGTTTGTACTTCAGATGACGGTAACGGAATGTTCCCTCAGGCAATGAGACGGAAGCGGGGGAGTGCAGGTCGATGATATAAACGCCGTCCAGACATCCCATCCATAATTGCCCGTCTTTGTCTATGATAGAGCCGATGCAACCTCGTATGTCTTCGGCGGCACGCTTGGCAAATGGTGAACAAAGCTGTTTATGCGCTAGGTCATAGAAGAATAATCCCTGGTTTGCTCCGATCCACATACCGTTGTTTATGGAGTCGTAGGCCAAAGCTCCGATAAAGTCTATGGGGTAGTTGTCTTTATTCCGGGCTGTGATTGCTTCTATTCTATGCTGTGGGTTTTGTGGGTTGATAAGGTTGATGCCGCCGCCCCATGTACCAATCCACAATCTTCCTTGCCCGTCGGCGGTGATGGCGCTAACAGAGTTGTGGGTAAGAGTGCCGCTTTCGTATGTATAATGGATGAAGCTGTCGCTTCCTACTGCCTTTTTATTCAGCCCCCCTTCTACGGTGCCTACCCATAAGTTTCCGCTATTATCTTCGTAAACGGCGTTCACCGGATTGTGAGAGATTGTTTGGAGATTCTTGTTATCATGCTGATAATTTTGTATGGACAGACGCTTGGCGGTCATTTTATTGATACCACCACTTTCGGTTCCTACCCAGATATGCTGCCCTTCTACGATGATGCAGTTGATGAAATTGCTGTTCAGCAGCTTACTGCCGGTGTTGGATGCCTGATCGCTTATGCGTTCAAAGTTGTCCTTTATGGGATTGTATATGTTGATGCCTTTCAGGCTGGCAACCAGTAATTGTTTGTCGTTGGTTATGGCGAGACAGGTCAGGAAATTTTGTGAGAGGGAATGAGGATTGTCAGGGGTATGCATATATTGTTTCACTATACCTTCGTTTTTATTATATCGGTACAAACCTTTGTCGGTGGCGATCCATACTTCATTTTCTTTGGCTATGAAGTCTGTAAAATATAGATCCGGTGCAAAACTCAGGCAATCGTCGATTAAGGTTGCCTCTAGTTTGCTTTGTGCAGTGATACCTATTTTGTATAGTGCGCCATTGATACCTATCCATACTTTTCCCTCATTTTCCACGTCCTTAAAGATGATATCGTATCGGTAAGGATTAGGAATCTCTAGTGAATGAATACTCTCTATATCTCCATTAGTGCGGAAAGCAATACGGTGCAGGCTATTGCCGCAATACAGCCAAATACATCCGTTGGCATCTTGTGTAACCATGAATGCCGGTTGCTTAATGAGTGTCTCCAGCTTCTTTCGGGGATCATGAGGCAATACGGACTGCATGGTTGTTAGGTCGATAATATCAGTGCCCCCTTCTGATACAACCCAAAGCCGCTGAAAGTTGTCTTCGTAGACTTTGCGTATGAAGTTGCTCTTGAGCCGGCAATGTGGGGTAGCCGGAGTGAAGTTGACGAATTCATAGCCGTCGTATCGGGATAGTCCACCTCCCGACATGGAAATCCAAAGGAAGCCTTGCCGGTCTTTGTAGATATCATCAACAAAATTATTGGGAAGCCCCTCATTCATGGTTATGTAGATTGTGTTATACCGGTTGGTAAAAGACTCCTGAGCCCACAAAATAGCGGGGCTTGCCAAAGCGATATATAATATAATAATACGAAAAAACTTATGCATTGTTTCATCATTTGGTATTAGCACAAGCAAAGTTAATGTATTACTTGTGATGATATAAAAAGTCTGCGGTCTTTTTTGTGAAGTTGGAAGATTGTCCACCTTAAAAGGTCATATATCCACCTCTACTGTTTTGGGTATGGCGTACATTTGCATTGTATTTTTAATTTGCTGATATTATGAGAAAAATGTTATGTGTGGTCGTCACGTCTATGGGAATTCTGTTTGCTAATTGTAATTCTCCGGTTTTTACTCCCATAGCTTCGCCTAATCCCTGGCAGGATGACTACTCTTTTTTGTCCTCTATGGACAACTACCGCTTGTGGGGAACTTACAATGTGCATGATCCGTCTTGTCGTAAATTGGGTGATTATTATTATATGTACTCTACCGATGCCATTTTAGGTGAGAACCGTCAAGAAGCCGAAGAAAAAAATGTTCCGTTGGGATACATACAAGTGCGCCGTTCCAAGGACCTTGTCAAATGGGAGTTTGTTGGCTGGGCTTTTCCGGAAATACCGCAGGAAGCTGTGGAGTGGGTACGTTCGCATGCCGGAGGTGAGGGAGCAACGAACATCTGGGCTCCTTATATAATCCCTTTTGGTGATAAATACAGACTCTACTATTGCGTATCGGCTTTTGGCCGCAAGACATCGTATATAGGTATGGCAGAGGCTGCATCACCCGAAGGCCCTTGGACACAACGAGGTTGTGTTGTCAAGACCAATGAGGCTTCGGTAATGAATGCAATTGATCCGAGCGTCATGGCCGATCCTGTCACCGGAAAGTGGTGGATGCATTATGGATCATTCTTTGGAGGATTGTACTGCGTAGAGTTGGATCCGGAAACCGGACTTCCCGCCGAGGAGGGAGATCAGGGGCATCTCACCGCACGCCGCGCCAATTATCAGAAAGATAATCTGGAAGCTCCCGAGATTATTTACAATCCTGATCTGAAACAGTATTATTTGTTTGTTTCATACGATCCGCTGATGACCACCTATAACGTACGGGTAGGGCGTTCGGACAAAGCGGAAGGCCCGTTTGTTGATTTCTCCGGCGTGGAACTGAAAGACACTACTAATAATTTTCCTATTCTGACAGCTCCATACCGTTTTCATAATCATCCGAGTTGGGCAGGGACTGCACACTGCAGTGTATTCACCTCGGATGAAGGGCAATACTTTATGGCACATCAGGGACGCCTGTCACCCCATAACCAAATGATGGATCTTCATCTGAGGCAGGTCTTTTTTACGCCCGACGGATGGCCGGTGGTGTCGCCCGAACGTTATACAGGCAGTGTTTCCCGTAAATTCTCGGCAGAAGATATGGCAGGAGAGTGGGAAGTTATACGCATACAGGAACCTGCGTATGAACGCCGTTTGCAGGCAGGCCAGATCCTATGGGGGGAGGGACAGCTCAAAGAAGAGGAGTGGAACGTGTCTCATTTGCTGTCCTTGGAGAAGAACGGAAATTTAGGTGAGAATAAAGGTACCTGGGAACTTTTGGAAGCAAAGCAATTATTGTCCCTGACCCTGGAAGGTGAAATTATAAATAATCTGATTATATTTGCCGGACACGATTGGGAAAACGAAAAGGAAACTGTTCTTTTCACAGGACTGGACAGTTGTGGCAGGTCTATATGGGGAAAGCGAATTAAGTAATCATATATACATTTTATACCATGAAAAAATACAAAGGTTTATTGGCGGTGCTGGCTCTTGCGGCAGGTTCGGCACTGCAAGCACAAACAAATGAATTGGTGATACAAGCCGGGAAACCGGGAGCGGAAATTCAGCCTACTATGTATGGTCTGTTTTTCGAAGATATCAATTATGCTGCCGACGGCGGTCTGTATGCCGAACTTGTGAAGAACCGTTCATTTGAATTTCCGCAACATTTTATGGGGTGGAAGACATTCGGTAAGGTATCTTTGAAAGATGACGGTCCTTTTGAAAGAAACCCGCATTATGTGCGTTTGGCGTATGCCGGACATCCGCATAAACAGACCGGATTAGACAATGAAGGCTTTTTCGGTATTGGAATAAAAAAAGGCGCAGAGTATCGTTTCTCTGTATGGGCACGTGTGGCAGAAGGGGAAACACCCGCTAAAATCCGTGTGGAGCTGGCCGATACGAAATCTATGAACGAACAGCAGGCTTTTGTAGCTGCCGATGTAACGGTCGATTCAAAGGAATGGAAAAAATATCAGGTGATACTAAAGCCGGAAGTGACCAATCCGAAAGCTATTCTTCGTATTTTCCTTGCTTCCCGGCAAACGGTGGATTTGGAACATATTTCCCTTTTCCCGGTAGATACCTGGCAAGGACATGAAAACGGGCTTCGTAAAGATTTGGCGCAGGCACTGGCAGATATAAAGCCGGGTGTATTCCGTTTTCCCGGCGGATGTATTGTAGAAGGTACTGATATCGCATCACGCTACGACTGGAAAAAGTCGGTAGGTATGGTAGAGAACCGTCCGCTGAATGAAAATCGTTGGCAATATACTTTCCCGCATCGGTTCTTTCCCGATTATTACCAAAGTTATGGTTTGGGATTTTATGAGTTCTTCCAGCTTTCCGAAGAAATCGGTGCGGAACCGTTGCCGGTATTGAGTTGCGGTTTGGCTTGTCAGTTTCAAAACCCAAATATGGATGCGCATGTGCCTCTTTGTGACCTGGAGAGTTATATTCAGGATGCGCTCGATCTGATAGAATTTGCAAATGGTGCAGTTGATACTCCCTGGGGAAAGATACGTGCCGATATGGGACATCCTGCACCATTCAATTTGAAACTTATAGGTATAGGTAACGAGCAGTGGGGAAAGGAATATCCAGAACATCTGGTACCCTTTGTCAAAGCCATTCGCAAGAAATACCCCGACATAAAGATTGTGGGTAGTTCCGGTCCTGATTCGGAAGGTGAGCAGTTTGATTATCTCTGGCCGGAAATGAAAAGTCTGAAAGCCGATTTGGTGGACGAACATTTCTATCGTCCCGAAGCATGGTTCCTAAGCCAGGGAGCGCGTTATGACAATTACGACCGTAAAGGCCCGAAAGTTTTTGCCGGAGAATATGCCTGTCATGGCAAAGGAAAGAAGTGGAACCATTTCCATGCTTCACTACTCGAGGCAGCCTTTATGACCGGACTGGAGCGGAATGCGGATATTGTGCATATGGCTACCTATGCACCGTTATTTGCTCATGTAGAAGGTTGGCAGTGGCGTCCGGACATGATATGGTTTGATAACTTGAATTCAGTGTGTACAGTGAGCTATTATGTGCAGCAGCTTTTCGCAACGCATAAGGGAACGAACGTTCTTTCTCTGACTATGAATAAAAAGCCTGTAACGGGTGCCGAGGGGCAGAATGGGTTATTTGCGAGTGCTGTATGTGACAAAAATAAGAATGAGATCATTGTGAAAGTGGTCAATACCTCAGGCAAAAAGCAGTCTTTGTCTTTGATTTTTAACGGATTGAAAAAGAAAGAAGTTCTGTCGGGAGCACGTTGTATCAAACTCTCTTCCACTGGCATGGATAAGGATAATACTATTGAAAATCCATTGGCAATTATTCCGCAAGAAACATCTTTGGATGTGAATGGGCATACCTTGAACGTAGATTTGGAGCCTGTTACTTTCGCAGTATATATTTTGAAGTATTGATGTCTTGAACTCAAAGGGAATATCATGATGAAAAATATATTTATTTTGGGGGTTAGTTCTTTGATGCTGGCAGTTCCGCAAGGGCTGCTGGCACAAAGTGACACTACTTTTGTTGCTGTGGGAAATCCGATAGTAAAGCATAAGTTTATTGCAGATCCGGCAGCGATGGTACATGATGGAAAAATGTATATTTATGGTGGTCATGATGAGTGTCCTCCACCGAAAGAGCATTATGACTTAAAAGAATGGTGTGTCTTTTCCTCTTCCGATTTGAAAATGTGGACAGAACATGCCGTCCCTCTAAAGGCTAAGGACTTTTCTTGGGCAAAAGGCGAGGCTTGGGCAAGTCAGGTAATAGAACATGAAGGCAAATTCTATTGGTACGTAACGGTGGAGCATGAGACGATTCCCGGTAAGTCCATCGGTGTAGCCGTATCCGATTCACCGACAGGTCCATTTGTAGATGCCCGTGGTTCCGCCCTCATTACCAACGATATGACAGCAGACCGCAGCAAAAGTTATTGGGATGATATAGATCCCACTGTTTTTATTGACGATGATGGGCAGGCATATCTTTATTGGGGCAACAGTCAATGCTATTTCGCCAAACTGAAGAAGAATATGATAGAATTGGACGGGCCGATTATTCCGGTTGATTTGCCTTGCTTCACAGAAGCTCCCTGGATTCATAAAAGAGGCGATTGGTATTACCTTTCTTATGCTTCCGAATTTCCGGAGAAGATATGTTATGCCATGAGTCGCAGTATAACGGGTCCTTGGGAATACAAAGGGATTTTAAATGAATTGGCTGGAAATAGCAATACGAATCATCAGGCTATTATAGAGTTTAAGGGTAATTGGTATTTTATCTATCATAATGGTGGCATTAATCCTACAGGAGGAAGTTTTCGCCGTTCGGTCTGTATAGAGCGTTTGTATTATAATGAAGATGGAACGATGAAGCGTATACAAATGACGACAGAAGGTATTTATTAGGAAAAAAGTGATAGGCCGATTAAAAGTAACAAACAATAGGGTGATATTGTGAAGAACCACTTTATCACCCTATTGTTTTTATCATGTGTTTACTTATTCTAGTCTTCGTGCACCATCGCTGATTACGACATCGTAAATTTTTGGACTTCTGTTGAATTTCTTCTTAAATTCCTCTTTGGCTTTTTCTATGAATGTGTTATATAATTCCTCTTTTACGAGGTTGATTGTACAACCGCCGAATCCGCCACCCATTACGCGAGAGCCAGTTACACCGCAGTCAAAAGCAAGGTCGTTCAGGAAGTCGAGTTCTTCGCAGCTTACTTCATACAGTTTGCTCATGCCCTGGTGTGTTTCGTACATCTTTTGGCCTACCGTTTCGTAATCGCCTTTCTCCAAAGCATCGCAAACATCGAGTACGCGTTGGATTTCTTCAATCACATATTCTGCACGCATAAAGTCTTCTGCACTGATTTCGGCTTTGGCTTCTTCAAGCATTTCCATGTTGCAGTCGCGCAGGAATTCTACATGCGGATGTTTCTTCTGGATAGCGGCAACAGCAGCCTCGCAACTTTGGCGACGTTTATTGTATGCCGACGAAGCAAGTTCGTGTTTTACCACAGAATCTACCAGTACCAGACGGTAGCCTTTCGGCTCGAACGGGAAGTACTGGTATTCCAATGAACGGCAATCCAAACGGATGAGACTACCTTTCTTGCCAAATACGGAAGCAAATTGGTCCATGATACCGCAGTTGACGCCACAATAGTTGTGTTCCGTAGCCTGGCCAACTTTGGCCAATTCGAATTTGTCGATTTTATTGTCACCAAACAAATCGTTCAACGCATAAGCATAAGTGCTTTCCAAGGCTGCGGAAGAGGACATTCCTGCACCCAGAGGCACATCGCCTGCAAAAGCCGTATTGAATCCTTTTACTTCTACACCGCGTTTAATCATTTCGCGGCATACGCCGAAAATATATCTTGCCCAGCTGGCGCGGGGAGCGTCTTCTTCATTAAGACCGAATTCTACATAATCTTTCAAATCAATGGAATAAGCTTTGACTGTGTTTGTTCCATTCGGTTTTACTTCTGCAATCATGCCTTTATCGATTGCTCCGGGGAATACAAAACCACCGTTGTAGTCAGTATGTTCGCCGATAAGGTTGATTCGTCCCGGGGAAGCATAAACAGCTCCTGTTGTTCCGTCAAAATGCTTGATGAAACGGCTTCTTACGTATTCTATATCCATGATATTATTTTTTTAAGGTGAATAAATCTATTACCTATATTGTTAGTTCTGTCTGTCAATCGACTTTAATGTCTTTATTTACGTTTTTGCAACCAATCAGTCCATAGAACAACAGATATGCAAGAGCTGCAATGATCACCCAATAGCTTGCCATGAAACCTGCCATGTCTGCAACAACTCCTTGAATAACGGGAAGAATACCACCGCCACATACTAAAACCATGAACAAACCGGAAGCGGCTGCCAAATATTTACCCAAACCTTCTACTGCCAGATTGAAGATACCACCCCACATAATAGAGGTACACAGACCAACTAATACGAGATACATAGCATTGATGGGTACTTCTGCAAGTCCGAAAGATAAGCCGCCAGTGGCACTCTGCTGAAGCACAGGCAGATTTACGAAAGAATTGGTAGAGGAGAAAATAGCGAGGAATACCAGCAACAGACCCAAAGCTGAAGTGAATGTAAGCATTGTCTTGCTGGATACTTTAGCACCTAATGATGCACCTGCCAGACGACCTATCAGCATGAGGAACCAATAAGTACCTACTACAAATCCAGAAATGGTGGATGCAATACCGGCACCGCCTTTTTCCACAGGGTCAGTCAGGAATAGGTTTAGTGTACCCGGTACGCCAACCTCAATACCTACATATACAAAGATTGCAATAGCTCCCAAGATGAAATGGCGGAATTTTAAAGCGCCGGACATCAGTTTGCCGATCGGTTCCGTTGCTGTAGCAGCATTAGGTTCCGGTATAGGAACGAACAACAGTACGAGGAATGCAAGTGCAAATACGGCCATCGCTGTGTACATTACAGGGAATATCTGAGAGATGGTAGCCTTTTCAATAGAGCCTGCAATGAGGATACCTACGAACATCGGAGTAATAGTTGCCATTACGGAGTTGAAAGAACCGCCGATCTGGATTAACTGGTTACCTTTGTTCCCTTCACCGCCCAACTTGTTCAGCATCGGGTTTACGACCGTATTCAGCAAGCACATAGAGAATCCTGCGATAAATGCACCGAACAGATATACGGCAAATGCTATTTCAGGGTTGGAATGTCCGGATAAGAACTGGATACCTACTCCTATAAAGCCGATAGCTACTGCGATAAGCGCTGTTTTTTTATATCCTACTTTCTGCAATAGAATACCACTTGGTATTCCCATTACTGCATAAGCAATGAAGTTGCCGAAATTGCCCAACATTCCTAAGGCATTGGATACGGAAAACTGATTTTTGAGTACAATTCCCATAGGAGCAGCCAGGTTGGTAACAAATGAGATCATACCAAAAAGGAAAATCATCGTTATGATTGCGATGAGTTTACCATTCTGTTTTTGTTGTGTCATGGTTAATAAAAATTTATAAATTTATAATTAGGTTAGTTAGTTTCTCGATTTTGACTATTTTTCTACACCAAACTTATAGATGGTGATTTGTTGGTATTCATCTCCGGGAAGCAATACTGCTGACGGGAAATGAGCTTTGTTGGGGGTATCAGGGAAACATTGCGCTTCAAAGCATACGGCACTTCTTGCCGGGAAAGTAGCCCCATGAGCACCGGTGAATCCATTCAACCAGTTTCCTGTATAAAGCTGTACGCCATTTTCAGTAGTATATACTTCCATGGTACGTCCGCTGACAGGATCGGTACAGGTAGCCGCGAGGCTTAACTCGCCACTTTCCGTTTTATTCAGTACATAGCAATGGTCGTATCCGGATCCGTTTATTAATTGTTGGAATTTGTCATTGATGCGTTCACCGATCGTGTGGGGAGTACGGAAGTCCATCGGAGTTCCTTCTACTTTTTCTTTCGGACCATAAGGTATAGCCGTTTCGTCGGTTGGCAGATAGTAGTCTGCATTGATTGTCAGTTTATGATCATATACGGAAGGATCACCTTGGCCGGAGAGGTTGAAGTAGGAGTGATTGGTCAGGTTCAGGACGGTCGGTTTGTTTGTTACCGCATGATACGTGATTATGACCTCATTGTCATCGGAAAGATGATAAGTCACTGTTGTATCCAGTTTTCCGGGGAAGCCTTCTTCACCGTCGGCAGACGTGTATTTCAATTCCACCGTCTGGCCGTCGATCTTGTTTAGGTCCCAGACTACGGAATTGAAGCCTTTCAAACCACCATGCAGGCTGTTCGGCCCATTATTGATAGCCAATTTATCGTACACAATGCCATCCAATGTGAATTTTCCGCCTGCGATACGGTTGCCGTATCGTCCGCAGATAGCTCCGAAATAAGGTTCTTCGGAAACCAGGTATTCGTCTATAGAATTGTGTCCTGTTACTACATCGGTTAACTTTCCGGACCGATCCGGTACCATAAGCGATACAATCTTTGCACCGTAGTTGGTAATGGTAAGTTCTGCTCCTTTGTTATTTGTAAGGATGCATAGCATCGTCTCCTTGCCGTCTATTTGCTTGCTGAAATTAGCTACAGTTAAGCCAGACAGCGTGCTTTCGTTCTTCATGTAAATATAGTTTCAAAATTGTGTGTAAAATTACTCTCTTCTTTGTATTCATGCGCTACTTTGAAGATGTTTTATAGCATAAAACGGCTTTTTGTCTGCTAAAACGGACGATACGTCTTCTTTCAATCGGATTTATTAGTGTACATTTGTAACTAAATAATCTTTGTATTCACGGAAAAACACATACCTATGACAAAAAGTATGAAAAAAGCCATTGCCCTGTGTCTGTTTAGCATGGGTGTTGTCGGTTTAATGGCACAAAGTAATGAATTTAAGATAGATGTGCAGAAAACAGGTGCGCCTATCCAGTCGACCATGTACGGGATCTTTTTTGAAGATATCAATTACGGAGCTGATGGCGGCCTGTATGCTGAACTTGTCAAGAACCGTTCTTTTGAGTTTGAAAATCCGTTTGGGGGCTGGACGCCC
>OIRQ01000024.1_pt1 | contig 51765 bp, 43 predicted proteins | sample 1586271 | NCBI WGS metagenome assembly OIRQ01 (sample SAMN02674970, study PRJEB24791) | human gut metagenome, SKBSTL043 | isolation source: stool | host: Homo sapiens | place: USA | reverse complement strand
CCAGGGTTCGAGTCCCTGGAGGTGCACCACAACAACAAAATCCGAACTTTTTTCCAATAGGAGAAAGGTTCGGATTTTTTGTATTCTTTGGAAAACAGAACGAATCCCTTGCTTCCATCGAAAAACGTCCTAGACCTTATCATAAGAAAGCACGACAGACCACTGTGAGAGTGCCGTAAGGCGGAAAGGATACGAATATGAAGTACGATGAAAGAACCTGCAAATTCAACATGGACACCGGCTGCGTGGAACTGCTGCTCCGGGATGGGAGAAAAATTTCCATTGACTGTACCGGGGTTGAGGATGCACTGGATGTGACCATGGCGCAGCAGACGGAACTGGACTACCTTATCTACAATGACCCACTGGGTTATGCGGATTTGATTCTGAATGGCGACCCGGAGAAATATTTGAAGAATGTGTCCGGTAGTCGTACACTAGAAGATTGAAAAGTAATTGTCTGTCGAACAAAAATATTCGGCAGACAATTTTTTCATAGATTTGGAAGTACTGTCAGTTCCAACCATGCAAAAACGTTGGGTTCAACAGGTGAATCTTTGCACCGGAAAAATCAAGGATCCTCTCATCGCGCATCCGGCACAGCTCACGGGAAAGAGCACTGCGGTCCACACAGAGGAAATCTGCCAGTTCTGTCCGGGTGTAGGGCAGACTGTAACAGCCTTTTTCATCGGGTGTCAAGGTTTGAAGATAAATCTTCAGACGATCTCGAAGCCGTTTTTGTGCTAAAATACGCACTTTGGTGTTAAAAAAGAGAAGCTGCTGCGCCATATCCTGCATAAGATTTGCTGTGACTTGCATCCGGCAGGGACAGGTCAGCGTCTTCTGTGACATCAATGCGCTGAAATCCAGCTGCATTACGGTACAGTCCGAACTGGCACGCAGACAGACCGGACTTGCCCTCCAGCCAGTACAGGCCAGTTCTGCACCAAATACTTCTCCGGGACAAAAACGGCAGATGCTGATTTGATTGCCATTTTCATCATACAAAAATTCTTCTATCGTGCCATCCAGCAGAACACCCGTATTGTGGCTCTGCTCACCCAGCTCGACGATGTGCGCACCACGAGGATATTCACAGACAGTCGCATTCAAGCAACTAAGGACTTCCCTATATTTTCGTGGCTGGATGCCGTTGAACATGCCGCATTGCTGTAAAATTGAATCATATTGCTCCATCTTAAAATTTACTTTGCCGTTGCCATAACAACGGACACTCCGAGGTAGTTGTGTTAAACTCTTGGTTAGAGATGTCTAATTAAAAGGCATCATTATTATACGGTATAAAGTTTGAAATGTCAAACCCTATAACGTTCAGGGTTGATATCGAAGGAGTGACACAATGCTTTCGTTGGGAATGGATATCGGGACTTCAACGGTCAAGTTGGTGCTGTTGAAAAATCAAGAAATTGAAAAGCAGTGGATGGCGGTGCATCACGGCAACCCTTTTGTCTGCCTGAAAAAGGGTCTTTCCACGTTGGAACTGGCGATGGATACTCCGTTTTCACTCTGTGTGACCGGAAGCAACACGGAGGCTCTGCTGGAGCAAGATTCAGCCATTCCCTCTTTAGGCGATATCCCGGCTATCGTCGAGGGTGTGCGCTGGATCATTCCGCAGGTGGGTTCGGTCATTGAAATTGGCAGTCAGGGCGCGCGATTCATCACAGACTTGCAGAGCCGTGCACCGCAGTTCGCAGTCAACGAACACTGTGCAGGCGGAACGGGCTCGTTCTTTGAAGATCAGATGTCCCGCGTAGGCTGCAAACTAGAAGATTATTCTTCACTGGTCGAGCAGGCACAGAGTGTCCTCCGCCTTTCCGGTCGGTGTGCCGTCTTTGCCAAGACCGACATCATCCACCGTCAACAGGAAGGAGCTACTACGCCGGATATTCTTCTGGGTCTGTGCTATGCGATGATCCGCAACTACAAAGCTACCATCGTGCGGCGGCTGCCGATCTGTAAACCTGTGGTATTCTGCGGTGGTGTTACCTGCAATGCAGGCGTGATCCGAGCCATCCGGGATGTATTCGGGTTGAGTGAGAAAGAACTCATCGTTCCGGAGTTTGCCCGATATGAAGCGGCTCTTGGTGCTGCACTCAAAGCATCCGGCTCGTTCACGTTACGTCAACTGAATGATTCTCTGGACTGTACACGAACAACACACCACAGGGTCGGAACATTGCCCAAACTGGAACTGCGCTCCGGCACGAGCCTTGCGGAGCCAAACGCTACCAAGATCATTCCAGAAAGTGGCTGCGCATTGGGCATCGACATCGGTTCTACCAGTACCGATCTTGTTCTGGTCGGTGCTAACGGTGAACTGGTAGACTTTCAATATCTGCGCACCGCAGGTGACCCGGAAGGAGCTGTCCGCAAAGGCCTTGCAAGGATTCGTCAGCGGTTTGGTGATATCCGGTTCACCGCAGTCGGTGTGACCGGTTCAGGACGAGAGCGCGTCGGCAAACGCATCGGAGCAGATGCTGTCCGGGATGAGATCACTGCGCAAGCCAAGGGAGCTGCTCATTGGGTGCCGGAAGTCGATACCGTGTTTGAAATCGGCGGACAGGATAGCAAATACATCAGCATCCAGAACGGTGAAGTTGTGGATTTTCAGATGAACAAGATCTGCGCTGCAGGTACCGGTTCTTTTGTGGAAGAACAAGCTGCCCGTATGGGCATCCCACTGGCGGAGTTTGGCCCATTAGCCTTATCCTCTGAACATCCGGCATCCTTGGGAGAACGGTGCACGGTGTTTATCGAAACGGCCATTGCGTCCGCTTCCGCTGAAGGTATTTCACGGGCGGATATTGCCGCAGGCCTTTGTCACTCCATCGTACAGAACTATCTGCATAAAGTGGTTGGTTCTAAACCTGTGGGGCAGCACATCGTTTTGCAGGGCGGCGTCGATTACAACCCCGGCATTGTGGCGGCATTCCAATCCGCATACGGCGACCGCGTACAGGTCAGTCCGGTCTTTTCCATCAGTGGTGCGTATGGCGCGGCTTTGCTGGCACAGGAAGCTGTGGGCGACGCACCCAGCCGATTTGTGGGATTTGACAGCCCGGCACAGGACGCAGAGGACAGCCGCAGTGCGGAGATTCAGAAGAATATTGACTTCTACAAGCAGGCAGACAAACTGCTTTTGGAGGGTTACACTGGCAAACGTGACCCACGTAAAAAGACCGTAGGTGTGCCTTTTGCGTTGATGATTCACAAGTTCTTCCCGATGGCGAATGCCTTCTTTACCTCGTTGGGCTTCAATGTCGTCCTGACTGACCCTACCAGTGAGGAAACGATCCGGCTGGCTCAGCAGACCGCACAAGGGGAGACCTGCTACCCGGTCAAACTTATTTACGGCCATATGCAGCAGCTCATCGACCAAAAAGTAGATTATATCTTCCTGCCCACCATCCACACGATGAAGCACGAAAAGAGCCGTGTGAAACACAACTACGGCTGCGTCTATATGCAGACGGCAGCCGTATCCATTGCCAACGCTCTGGACATTGAGAGCAAGGGCATCACTCTGCTCAGCCCGGTATTCGATCTCGATTTTGGGCAGGAAGCGATGGCATCTGCAATGCTGGGACTGAGCAAGATTTTAGGAATCCCGAAACCGTTTTGTGCCAAAGCTCTGCTCAGTGGTGCCATGGCGGTGCGCCGCCATACCGCCGCCGTGGAAAAACAGGGCAAAGCTCTGCTGGCGACCCTGAGACCGGACGATAAAGTGTTGGTGCTCATCACCCGCAACTACGGCGTTTCCGACCCCATCCTGAACATGGGCATCCCGGAACTGCTGTTGGAACGCGGCTATAAAGTCATCACACTGAGCCACCTGCCCGGTCATGCGCTGGACATCTCCGATGAATACGATAATCTTTATTATCCGTTCGGGCAGCATATCCTGTCCGGAGCAAAGCTGATTGCTCACCACCCGAACCTCTACGCTGTCTATCTGACCAACCACGGCTGCGGCCCGGACACCATGCTCTCACACCTGTTCAAGCAGGAGATGGGCAATAAACCCTACCTGCAAATCGAAGTGGATGAGCATTTTTCCAATGTGGGTGTCATCACTCGCATGGAAGCGTTCCTGAACAGCTTGCAACACCGCCCGGCGGTGGCTCTGCCGACAGATTTCAACATCGAGCAGGTCGATATTCACCCCTGTCGTCTGGCACAGACACCATCCCCCAATGTGCCACTCTATCTTCCGGTGATGGGTGCTTATACGCCCTATCTGGCCGCATATTTCAAACAGCAAGGGGCAGACCCCTACGAGCTGCCGCACCTGACGGACGATATTCTGAGCCTTGGCCGAGCGGAGACGAGTGCAAAAGAATACCTGCCTTTCCCGGCACTGCTGGGCAGTATCCTTGCTGAGCGTAAAAACGACCAGACACCTGCGCAGTTCCTGATTCCGCAGACGCAGGGAGCGGAAGCAGACGGTCAATACGCCCGTGTCATCCGTGCTGTGTTGGACCGCAGAAAAGAGCTGAATGCTCAACTGGTCAGCCCAATGCTGGAAACACTGCCCGAAATGGCGCAGAACCGTGATGCTCTCTTCCGCACTTTGCTGGCGGGAGATATCCTCTATGCTGCTCCGGCAGATAAACGTGCAGACATGGCAGCACGCTGGGATACTCTGCCCGGCTGGGAGCAGCTGCACACCGCGGCGAGAGAGATCGGCGCACTTCCCGCAAAAGGCCGCCGCATTGCCGCTGTTGGTACGCCGCTCTGCCTGACAGAACTGGACAGCGGCGTACTTGCCGCGCTGGAAGCCGAAGGCGAACAGGTGCTTCGCGCCCCACTCAGCGAGGCACTCTGGTTTCTGTGGAAAGACAATTTGGATGAAAACAAACCATCGGCTGGTTGGCTTGACCAGATGCAGAGGCAGATGCAGACCCTTGGGAATGAACTTGGAGCGCACAGTGCCTTTGCGGAAGACGCTGAAACACTGTTCCTCATTGCGGACTCTGCCTTGCCGAATTTTTCAGGCGGGAACGGTCGATATCGGTACGCCAAGGCCGTGGAGCTTTCTAGCCGTACCAATGCAGTGCTGACCCTTGCACCCCGGTATGAAAATACCGCTATGATTCTGGATATGCGCGGCCTGCACGATGCCTGCAGTGCCTCACTGTTCCAGCTTTCCCTTGATAACGACTGGGATGAGACTGCATGGAGCCGCCTGCGTTCGTTCCTCTACTACTGCTGAATCTGGCAGACGCAAAGAACCCGTCCGGTACGTCCGGACGGGTTCTTTGCGTCTGTTATGAAACAGAAAATCGCTTATTCGATGACCAGCAGCAGGCTCATTTTGAATTTGCCCTGTGCGGTAACGCTGTGCAGGCCGTTCTTATCGAAGCGGAAGCTCTCGCCTGCGTTCAGCTCGTAATCCTTGCCCTCATAGCCAATAATGGCCTTGCCTTCGAGGGCGGTCAGGATGGCATTGCCGGGAGCGCGGTGCGGAGTCAGGCCAGTGCCCTCGTCAAAAGCCATCAGGACAAATTTCATGTTGTCTGCATGAGCGATGTCCAGATTGGCGATGCTGCCCTCTTCATAAGAAATGAGGCTCTTCAGTTCGGTGGGCTGGCCTGCCTTGATGATGTTGTTCATGGTAAAATTCTCCTTTTTCAAAATGATTTCGGTATAGATCATTCCACTGTCGGTTTTTGTGCCGCACAGTGTTTTCGGCGGTACATACAGCACTTCTCCGGGTTTGACAGACACTTCCTGCCCATCGACTCCCAGAAGAAACTTGCCGTTTCCCTCACCACCCAGATAAAGAGTGGTGCAGTCATAGGATTCCGGGGTAATAGAGGTGCCTGAGCCCAAGGAAAACCATGTTACCGGCACTCCATAGCCCAGTCCGGAAGGTCGGGAAACGGTCATAGCGTCCCGGATCGGGCGAACCTGGGAAAGTGTAAAAGGGACATTGTTCATACAGCAGTTTCCTCCCGCAGACCAACCGGAACGATGCTGCGCACCGACCGCCCCTGATAATGCAGTTCATCCACCAGCACCTGAACATCAAAAGAATACGAGATGTTCTCCTCGTTCAAGATCTCCGCAGCTGGACCGTAGAAAAATTCGCCTTTGCGGTTCAGCATCAGGGCTTCGTCCGCCACGCTCATGGCATTGGTGGGATAGTGGGTATTCATGATGGCACTGATGCCGGATTCGTGGGCCAGTCGCTCCACCATATTCAGCACTAAGATCTGATTGTGGAAATCCAGACCGGTTTCCGGCTCGTCCAGAATGATGAGCTTCGGCTCGTTGATGAGGGCACGGGCGATGAGCACCATTTGCAGTTCACCGCCGCTCATCCGGTTGCAGTCCTTGTTGGCAAGGCGGGTGATCCCCACCCGTTCCATCATGGCTTCCGCCATTTCAATCTCCTCTTTGCCGGGCTGCTGAAAGGTCCCAAGATGTGCACTGCGCCCCAGCAGAACCATTTCCAGACCGGTGTAGGAAAAAGCGAAGCCGCGAGACTGCGGAATGTAGGAGATGGTACTCCAGACATCCTTCGGTTTGAGGGTGTGAATGTCCTTCCCGTAAAGCAGAGTCTTGCCGCTGTGCCATGGCAGCAGACCGATCATGCACTTGAGCAGGGTGGTTTTACCAATGCCGTTTGGACCAAGAATCGCAAGGATGTGACCTTCTTCCAGACGCAAATTGATATTTTCGAGAATCACAGGCTGCTTCGGGTAGCCGAAGCAACCGTTCTGCACTTCCAAGATCATTGCAGATTGCTCCTTGTTTTATTCAACAGAGAAATAAACGCCGGTGCACCGATGATAGCGGTGAGGATGGAAAGAGGCAGCTCGATAATGCTGATGCTGCGGGACAGGGTATCGATCAGGATCATAAAGCTGGCTCCCAGACTGAGACTGAGGGGCACCACATAACGGTTGTTGCTTCCAACCAGCATCCGGGATGCGTGCGGGATCAGCAGACCAATCCAGCCCACCTGACCGCACATGGAAACGGCTGAAGCCGTGACCAGCGTAGATGCAACAATAAACAGCATCCGGGTCTGTTTGATGTTGATGCCGCTGGCACGAGCCTCGTCATCACTCAGTGAAAGGATGTTCAGCCGCCAGCGCAGCAGATAGATGATGATGATTCCCGCAACGATAAGTGGGCAGCCAATCAGGATCTTTTGGTAACTGGCACTGGTAAAGCTGCCCAAGAGCCAGTAGGTGATCTCCGGTAGTTTGTCCTGCGGATCGGCAGTATATTTCAGCAGCGAACCCAGTGCGTTGAACAGAGAGGATGCAATCGTACCGGCCAGCACCAGATAAACCATAGAACGCCCATCACTCTTGCCTGCGATTTTCAGAGTAAAACAGACGGAAATCAGGCCAAAGACCAAGGCGATGAGCTGCGTTTCCAGAATACTGCAAGACAGGATAATAGCAAGAATTGCACCCACACAGGTGCCGCTGGTTACACCCAAAATATCCGGTGTGGCAAGCGGATTGGAGAATAAGGATTGATAGGTATTGCCTGCGCAAGACAGACCTGCGCCGACGATGATGGCCGTCAGAATGCGGGGCAGCCGCAGATTGATGACGATGGAGTAGTTCTGTACATTTGAGGTGCTCTCACCCGTCAGAGCAGTGCGCAAAGCTGTGAGAACTTCGCCTACCGGAACATTCATTCGCCCAAAGCACAGGCAGATGAGTGCGGTCACAAGGGGAAAAGCAAACATCAATACCACGGCCAGAGGAGTGAACCGGCCTTTTTTGATCCAGATGGTATCTTTCATCAGTACAGCAGCATTTCCTCCAACTCGTCATCTGTCACATCGTAGCCGTACCATGTCTTGTAATATTCCTTGATGGTATCGCCCAGCGGATAATCGGCAAAAGCATCCGGGTAGGTGTTGCAGGCCAGCCATGCCAGCACCAGCGGAGCATCCGGATTCGGGGTGAACCAGTTCCACATACCCAGCGTAGTGTTGTAGACCCGGCCGCTCTTCACGGCAGTCAGGGTGGAGAAGTCAGCACCGTCCACATTCCCGCTCAGCACGTCCTCGGTGCGCAGGGGCTGCAGGCCGGGACCATCCAAGAAAAGAATATCGGGATCCCAGCTATAAATCTGCTCCATGCTGGCCTGTGCAAAGCCAGTGGCTTCCAGTGCCTTGTCCGTTACGCCCAGACGCTTCATCCAGTAGGTGCCAAAGGTGCCCTGACCGGATACCTGCGGCACACCGTCTGCATACTTCCAAAGAATCAGCGCACTGGGGCGATCTGTTTGAGGAATTTCCGCAATACGGGCTTCCACATCGGTCACGATCTCATCACCGGCAGCAACAAAGGCGTCGGTCTTGCCCGGTTCGTTGAAGATCTGCTCCAGCAGCTTCAGCCACTCTTCGTAACGTTCCATGGGATCAGCTTCCGTAGATGCGCCCACGGTAGCGAAACCGATGGAGGGGATTCCGCTGGCCTTCAGGATTTCGGCATGGGAGGAGTTGCCAGCATTGTACAGGATAACATCAGGGTTCAGCTTCATGATTTCCTCGATGTTCAGGTCGCTCTGGGCATAGACCGTATCGCTGGACTCCAGAAGCTCCGGGGCGATATTCTTCAATACAGTGTCAGAAATGACCGACTTGAAAGAGCCGCAGTAACCCACGATGTAGGGAGCACTGCCCTCAAAATAAGCCATGTAGGTGGACAGGATTGGAATCTGGTCGATGACGACACGGGTGACCTTATTAGGCACTTCTACTTCGTTGCCGCCGTGGTCTACGACGGTATGGGTACCGGTCTCATCCATAGATGCGGCAGAGGAAGTTGCTTCGCTGGATACAGCGGAAGAAGCCACAGAAGAAGCCGTGCTGCTGGAAGAAGAACCGCAGGCGGCCAGAACACCGGCTGCACTTACAGCAGCCATGGCAGTGATAAACGAACGACGAGAAATCTTTTTCATGGAAAACTCCTTTGATCAATCAATGATTCTTTGGTTGTGGCAGTTAGTTAGCAATAACCAACCGCAGAGCATTTTATCAAATTCACTTTCCTTTGTCGGTTGCTATGGCAACGGCAGCGCAAATTTATGTGATGGTAAAAATAGCTACAAAAACAGGGTGCGCCCCTGAATAGGACGCACCCTGCCATCGCTTTGATTCGTTGATAACAACCGTAAATAGCCCATCGGGGCAGTGTTGACGATTCTGGCGGCAGGCATCGTGGTGCCTGCTTTGCCCCATCTGCTCAGCTTTGCTGCCGGAGCCATGCTGTATGTTGTGGTGGAGGAACTGATCCCGGAAATGTCGCAGGGACAGCACTCCAACGTTGGCACGGTATTTTTCGCAGTGGGCTTCAGCGTGATGATGGTGCTGGACGTAGCACTGGGGTGATGGTTGGGGGTTCCCGAAAGCGAAATCCCTTTCAAAATCTCCGAAAATTCCTAAACTTCTTGACAGAGGAGACGGCAGGGCGTATTATTTTGGCAGAAGGACCGCTGAGAAGCGGCTTTTTATAAGACTGAAAGTTAGCTTTACCTAACTCAAAACTCTGCCCTATACGAAGAAATAGATCTCTTCTATTTACAGGTGGAAAATAAATAGAGAAGGAGCGTATCACGATGAAGATCTATCATTTTGGTGCAGAGGATGCCCCGGCGCTGTTGCTGCTGCCGGGCACCTGTTGCCATTGGAAAAGCAATTTCGGTGCGGTGATCCCGCTTCTGGCTGACAGCTTCCGGGTGCTGTGCGTCAGCTACGATGGCTTTGATGAGACTGAACAGACCGAATTTCCCACCATGCTGGAGGAGACCGAAAAGATCGAGGCCTACCTCAAGACCCACTGTGGCGGTCACATCCGGGCGGCCTACGGCTGCTCTCTGGGCGGCTCGTTTGTGGGGCTGCTGGCGGCACGGCAGAACATCCACATGGACTGTGGCATTCTGGGCAGCTCCGATCTGGATCAGGCATCGCCGCTGGCGGCAAGATTGCAGACTGATTTTCTGCTGCCATTGATCTACCCTGTGGTGCGGGACGGAAAGTTCAAGGCAAAATTTCTCCAAAAGCGTCTGGATAAGCGTGCCAGAGAGTCGGGGGATTATGTCAAAGCTTTTCTGAAAATGTTTGGCGATGCCCGCCCTTATGTGACCATGCAGAGCTGTAAAAATCAGTTCTACTCCGATCTTATCACTCCGCTGCCGGATAAGATCCATGTGCCCGGTACCGAGATCCATATTTTTTACGCCCTGAAAATGGGCGCAAAATATCGTGCCCGGTATCAGCAGCATTTTGCACATCCTGTTCTCCATGAGCAGAACTTGCAGCACGAGGAATTGCTGGCCTGTCACCCGGAGCAGTGGGCGCATCTGGTAAAAAGCATTGCATTGTGAACGGTAAAACGTATCTGGAGCAAGCAGGATTTTGTAAGATCCAGAACCACAAAAATAAAAAGGGCTGGCTGTGCGTCACAGCACAGAAATGAGGTGTGATCATGTCGAAAAAAGCAACGGAATTTCAAAGAAAAGCAATGAGCTGGATGTACCGGGGCAAGGAAATCTTCAAGCCTTTGAACACCGGCTGGATCGACGAGAATGTTGCCTGCGTGCGCGAATGGGTGGCGAACATCTTCTTCTACCGCAAAGGAGATACGACCATTATGGTCGATGCGGGATATAACTACGACCGCCTTGCCGAAAAAATGAGCTGGCTTGGGATTGATCCGAAGTCGATACACCATATCCTTATCACCCATCAGGACACCGACCATGTGGGTGCGGTGGAGGCGGACAGTCCGGGACTGTTTCGGGATGCTGCGCTGTATATTGGCGAGATCGAGAACCGCTATCTGACCGGCGAGGTGCGCCGCAGGGTTATTTACCACCTTTACAAGCTGCCGCAGGTGACGATCAACAATGAAAAAGTGCTGCTGCACGACGATGAGGTCATCGACATCGACGGGATCAGAATCGAGTGTTTTCTCGTTCCCGGTCATACATGGGGGCACATGGTATACCTTGTGGACGGGAAATATCTCTTTACCGGCGATACTATCTGGTTCGGCGCGGACGGCGGCTACAGCTTCATTTCCTCGCTGGCGGAGGACAATAAGCTGGCTGTGCAGTCACTGACGGAGCTGGAGCGGAAACTGCGCGCACGTGGGCTGCATCCATATTTCATCACCGGTCACACGGGATGGACGGACAATTTTGCCTTTGCGTTTGCCCACAAAGACAAGCACTGTTCACCATTCAAAAAACGAGTACACGACTCATCGGCACCCTATGATGCCTACGACGAATCGGACGACACCGAAGAAAATGCAAAGAGCGGTTTTCTGAAAGGCGTGGGAAGATGAAGGACAGCGAATTACAAATTGACCGTAGCTGCCATGTGCTATATTCCAAACCCTGCAAAAAGGAAATTCTGGCGAAAATCACTCTGCACTATCCGGAGGTGGAGCGCGAGGCGGTCTGGGAGCAGGTGCAGCTGAGATATGCAGAGCTTCTTTCCAAGTGGCGCACCGACCTCGGCGGTAAAAAGAATTTTCACAACGGCGTAGGCGGCACCTACGACTGCATCGCCATCATGTGCTTTTACGATGTGTGCCGGGATGTGGTCGCATTCCGCGAAATGGAAGAGATAGAAGAAAATCTGATCCTGCCGTCCTTCCGCAAACTGAAATTCGTGAACTGTAACAAGCCGTTCTGGAAGAAACTGATGCACATAGCGTTCCTTCGGGCAAAAGCGGGCTGTGACAAGTGGCACGATTATGAAATGATGGTGGCTCCTTACGAAAAGAACAAGCCGATCTATTATGAATTTACCGCCTGTCCCGCAGCGGAATTTGCTATCAGAAACGGCCTTACAGAGATCATGCCCGCTCTGTGCAATGTGGATTTTGCAGCGATGGAGCTGCTTCACGCAAGGCTGGTGCGGACGACCACCTGCGCGAATGGCTGTAAGTGCGACTATACCATCTGTGGCGATAAGGATCCATACGTAAAGGAACATCCCGAATACCGGGATGAGGCGGGATTCAGGAGGAATCGGTAATGCTTTTACAGGCGATTTTGGAAGGCATCGGGCTGGGCGTTCTGCTCATTTTGGTTTGCGCCATCGGTATCCGCAAGGGCGCGGTGGGCATGGTGCATCTTTACAGCCCGGAGGTGCAGGAGCGGTGCGTAACGCTGGGACTTACAACACACGAAAAAATCAAGCGAAACGCCCTGCTGTTCAAAGCCATCTGCGTTCCCGGCTATATTGCCTATGTGCTGGTGTGCGTCTATGCGGTGAACGGTGCGCGGGGTTTTCGTGCGGGCTTCTGGCAGCTGCTGGTCATCTTGTCCGTTATGAATCTCATTGACCGCTTTTTGATCGATGGCTACTGGGTGGGGCACACGAACGCATGGACGATTCCGGGAACAGAGGATTTGAAGCCCTACATCACCGCAAAAGACAAGCAGAAAAAGTGGCTGTTCGGCACGGTGGGCATGGCAGTCATAGCGGCGGCGCTGGCGGCAATGATGACAGTACAGTGATCGGAAAGACCCTTCTGTCAGTGACTTTTTCCGGTTTCTTGCAAAGGCCGGTGCCGAAATGATGAAAATTCACCGCATTGAGAAACGCCTTGCAGAGAAACCGCACACCTGCGAAGTCGAGGTGGTCGTATATGAGCACTGCACGCACTTTGTTTTCCCAGACGGTTTGATCAAGACCATGCTGCCTGTCGGCTCGGCACTGTTTGTAAAGCTGGCGTTCAGTGCTGCAAAAAAATATCCCAAGGAATGCAAAACGGCACGTATTGACATTGACCGCCGCATGACACGAGTTATATGCGATTGGAGGGACAGAAAGTGACCCATTTCGGGATGCCCTTTGGGATGTGGATGCTGTTTGCCGGTTCCTTTCAAAAGCAGCTGACCGCTGTGCTGGGCTATGATGCAGCCACCGCAAGAGCCATTACAAAAAAGGCAAAGCCGAAATACAAAGAGATCATCGCCAAATTGCCGGAGTTTGAAAAGGGTGACCGCTTCCAATTGAACATCATTGGCTGCGCCATGCTGGGGGCGTTCGTTCTCTGTATGCCGAAGCGGCCGGATGCAGAGGCGCTGACGGTATACTATGAGAACGCTCAGATGACGCCACTGATGAAGTGGTTCTGCCGCAAAAGCGGAAAAAGCAAGTTCACCCCAAAGGATATTGCCGGTATGAAAGCCACTGCCGCCCTGAAAGCCGCCGACCGCAACCCCTACTCGTGGAACATGGAGTTTTACGAATACCCGGATGGCAGCGGCTACGAGGGACGCTTTACCAAATGCGGCATCTGTGTGCTGATGAAGGAACTGGGGCTGTACGACCTGACCCCCGCCCTGTGCCATCTGGACTACACCATGAGCGAAGCAGGCGGCGTGACAAATTTTGTGCGGCAGTATACCCTTGCTTCCGGTGGACCCTACTGCGACTGCGGGTACAAAAAGAAAGGGTAACGGACGATGAAGAGGAAGGAAACCTATCTTTCCCGTGATTTCCGGGAGACTGTGGCACTGCGCTTTCCCGCGCGGGCAAAGGAACTGAACACCGCTTTCGATATGCGCCTGAGTGCGCTGCTGGCTGAAAATGCGGGTGCAAGCAAGGAAAAGCAATATCACCTCAAGCGGCAGATCTTGCCGGGCATTTCGGCCTACGAGACCTTGCAGCGGGTCATGCCGAAAGAGGAGGCACTGCAAACCGTTCACGGCTATGTGGAGCACTTGGCGAGAACGAGCCACAAACAGCTTGCCGCCCTGCTGCACATACCGGGGCTTTACCGCCTTGTTCCCGGCGTTTTCGTCAAATCCACCCGGAGTGTTTTCGGCCCGGCGGCGGGCTTTGCCCCAAAAGAGCTGCAGACCGGCAGCGGCGTCTGGCGTGTGGATATGATGAAGTGTCCCTATCACGACACCTGCACAGAATACGGCTGCCCGGAGCTGTGCCGCTGCTTTTGCGACAGTGATGACATTAGCTATGCCGAGCTGCATCCGAAGCTGATCTGGGAGAGAAGCATGACGCTGGGGCGTGGAAATGACCGCTGCGATTTTTGCATGAAGGTCAGATAATAGTGGGCGGCATATTGAAATGGAAATCAAACGATTCAGTACATGGTATTTCTGGCATACTTTCTTGTTTTGTATGAACCACGATGGAAGACGAAGGAAATGGGAGCATATGCCCGATTCGCACGCAGACTGAGAGGAGAAAAACAATGATCGTACTGCAACTGCTGCTTTATTGTCTGCTGTTTACCGCAATGGTAAAAATCGCTGTGATCGGCGGTGCTGTCAATGGACTGTACTTTTATCCCAAGGAGGTGCAGGATCGCGCCATCGAACTGGGACTGATCGACCGCAATACGATGAACCGGAAACGAAAATGCTTTATGATACTGTTCTTTATCGTGATGCTTGCTGCTCTTGTGCTGATCATCGGTTTGTGGAACGGGGCTTCCTCCTTTGGTGAGGCCTATTGGCAGGCGCTGCTGTTTCTTGAGGTCATGAATATCTATGACGGCGTTGTAATCGACAAGCTATGGGTCGGGCACAGCCAGTTTTGGGTACTGCCAGGGCTTGAAGATGCGTCGTTCGTGCAGACCTGGAGGCAGGTGCTGAAAAAGCGAAGCATACTGGCGCTGATCTGGGGTGCGGGAGCGGCAATTGTCGGCGGTATTGTCCATTTGATTTTCTAAGAAGTTGGAAATTGCCCAAATGAAAAGCAGAATCATGAACTGCAATCGGAGGCAAAAAAGATGAAGACGGAGAAACCGAAAAAGCTGATTCGATGGTACATTCTCGGTGCGATCGGAGCAGTACTGACGATCCTGGCGGCAGGCATTGTGGTGCCCGCTTTGTCCTATCTGCTCAGCTTTGCCGCCGGAGCCATGCTGTATGTGGTGGTGGAGGAGCTGATCCCGGAAATGTCGCAGGGGCAGCACTCTAACGTCGGCACGGTGTTTTTTGCGGTAGGCTTCAGCGTGATGATGGTACTGGATGTGGCACTGGGATAGCGCATGGTTGAGAAAATTGCGATGCAAGGGGCGAAGAAAGGAAAAACATGAAAGACAGAGATCTGCCAGTTGACCACAGCTGCCATTCCAAGCCCTGCAAAAGACGGATTGTGGAGATCGGATTGAATAAACAGTATGATTGATATCATTTTTCATGACAAAACGGGGGTCACTCCCTATAATCCCGGACAAACAGGCGGCTTTGAAAATGCGGCCGGAAGTGGAGAAATTCACTATTACCGGCTGTTTGATGGCGTGGGGATCATGCTGTTGCGGCTGGAGATGGAGACCTATACGGAAATCCGCACGCAGATCGGTATGATAGAGATCAATTTCTGCATCAATGGCCGTTTTGAAACCAGCTTTTCCATGCGTGATAGCGTTCTGCTAAAGCCGGGGGATATGGCCGTCAGCTGCTACGACGGACGGCATGGAACACGTTCAGAGTCACGGTTCCCGCTGGGCTGTTACGAAGGGCTGTGTCTGGAAGTTGATCCAGCAGCCGCTCAGAACTGGCTTGAGAAGAACGCACCGGGCTTTTCGGTGGATTTTGCGGTACTGAAGCAGAATCTTCTGGGAAACCGATGGTTCATGTTCGGTACGGCAGGACCCCGCTGTGAGCACGTTTTCCGGGAATTGTACGAAAATGCGCCCTACATGGATCTCCGGTTCCTGCGGCTCAAGGTGGTGGAGCTGTTGATGCTGCTGAGCCGCATTCCGCAGGAGGAAGGAACGGACTTGTACTGTTCTACCGAACAGACCGAACTGGCACACCATCTCCGGGATCACCTTCTGACAAACCGGGAGGGGTATGTCTCCCTTGCGCAGCTGGCAGAAGAACACGGGATCTCGGTTTCGCACCTGCAAAAAATGTTCAAACAGGTCTACGGTGTGCCAGTATACCACTATATCAAGGAATACCGTCTGGAACAGGCTGCTGTAGAGCTTGTCCGGAGCGCAAAGCCCATTACGCAGATTGCACAGAATGCAGGATATGACAACGCCAGCAAGTTTTCGGAGGCTTTCCGGAAACGATATGGAACGACCCCGTCGCAGTACCGCACCCACGCAAATGGACTCGCAAAACGGAGCAGGAAAATCAGAATGGAGTAGTCCACGGCCGAAAAATATGCTAAAGTACAGAGCGGTTAGAACAAACTTACTTTAAAACCGGAGGTACTTTCATATGATGATGAAAAAGAAATTTGTTGTAGTGGCCTTGTCTGCGGTCTGCCTGCTGTCTGCTGTCGGCTGCGGCCAGCAGAGCGCAAGCACAGCGTCTTCGGCATCCAGCGTTTCCTCCTCGGTGGCTTCTTCGGCTTCCGCAAGTCAGGTAATGGATGCGGAGGATTATCTGTCTGGTATCAGCGGGACTTATGTGGAACTGTTCCCGGAGATGGCAAAGAGTGAATACCGGAATTTGTGGATCGACGCTGCGACTCCGCTGGTAGGCGAGGACAATGCGGAATCGGCTACGGATATGCTGCTGGGAATGTGCATGGCAGAGCCGTATGGCGAGGAGGCTGTTGAAAAATATGCAGCAGATCCGGACAGCACGGCGTTCAACTGCTATTTTCTGGGCGGCGTGGAAAAATTCGTGATGAATGGCGACACTATCACCGGTCTGGATGCGCAAGGACAGGAAGTGTTTGCACACACCTACCAGAAACTGGATGTGGACAATGAAAACAGCTTCCTCTTCTACCAGAGCGAGGATGCGGATTCCGGGGAGTTTACCTACTTTGCCTTTGCGCCCGATACGATGGAAACGACGTATCATCTGGAATTCCGCTATGCAGAGGATCTCGACGACCTGCAGAGCTGGTATGAAGGAAATTATGCTTATTGGAATGCTGCCGCCATCGTAGAGGACTATGATCAGGCAACTATGGAAAATGTCATTGAACTTTTCGTCACGGAAAATTTGTCTGAGGCAGAATAAACGGCACATGCGCACCCGATCATGTCAGGCGGTACGCATGGCAATATTGCGGTAAGGATGTGATTTGATTGAAAAAACGATCGGACTTTTCCCGGCTGATGGGCTATGCAGGCGGACATCGGGTATTCACCTATGCTTCACTGGTGCTCTCCGCTGTCAGCGCACTGATGGCGCTGATCCCGTTCCTCTATATCTGGATGATCTTGCGGGATGTGCTGAACGCTGCGCCGGACTATGCGCAGGCGGTGAACATCCCCCATTACGGCTGGATGGCAGTGTTGTTTGCAGTGCTGTCTTACCTTATTTACATTGCAGCGCTGCTGTGCTCTCATCTGTCGGCGTTCCGGGTGGCGACCAATCTTCGGCTGGCGGTGTCGGAGCATCTGGCGGTGCTGCCGCTGGGCTTTGCCGAGAACTTCGGCAGCGGCAAGCTGCGTAAGATCATCCATGAGAGCACCGGAGCCGCCGAGACCTATCTGGCCCACCAGTTGCCAGACCAGTACAACGCCATCGCCACCCCGGTGGGGCTGCTGGTTTTGCTGCTGGCGTTCGACTGGCGGTTGGGTCTGCTGAGCCTTGCGCCGGTGGTGCTGGCTTTCCTCATTATGACGACCATGACTGGCAAGCGGATGGCTGAAAAAATGCGGCAGTACGGGAACGCCTTGGAGGCTATGTCCAATGAGGCCGTGGAGTACGTCCGGGGTATCCCGGTGGTCAAGACCTTCGGGCAATCCGTCTTTTCGTTCAAAAAATTCAAAGCGACCATTGATGAGTACGAAAAGTGGGTCATCTCCTACACCAAAGACCTGCGTCTGCCCATGATGTTCTATACCGCCGCCGTCAACGGCGTGTTCGCCTTTCTGATCGCGGGCGGGCTGCTGTTCACGACCCACGGCGTCACCCCGGAGTTTCTGCTGAACCTGCTGTTTTATATCATCATCACGCCGGTGATCTCCCTGACCCTGACCCGTATAATGTACATGAGTGAGAACAAGATGGTGGTGGCAGATGCGTTGGCTCGTGTGGATTCGGTTCTGGATGCGGAACCTGTGCCAGAAAACGATCATCCGCGGCATCCGAAAGATGCCTCTGTGTCCCTGAAGGATGTGCATTTCAGCTATGATGGCAAAACGGATGTTATCAAGGGCGTTTCGCTGGACATTCAGCCGGGACAGACGGTGGCTTTTGTAGGCCCCTCCGGCGGCGGCAAATCTACGCTGGCAAACATTGTCTGCCGATTCTTTGATGTGCAAAGTGGCAGCGTCCGGGTGGGCGGAGCGGATGTGCGAGACATCCCCAAGGAAGAGCTGATGGATACCATTTCCTTTGTGTTCCAGAACAGCCGCCTGCTCAAGGGCAGCATTCTGGACAACGTCCGTCTGGGTAGGCCGCAGGCCACCGAAGCCGAGGTGCTGGCGGCGCTGAAAGCTGCACAGTGCATGGATATCGTGGAGAAGTTCCCGGCGGGCATCCATACGGTCATCGGCACCAAAGGCGTGTATCTTTCCGGCGGCGAGCAGCAGCGCATCGCCATTGCCCGCGCCATGCTGAAAAATGCGCCCATCCTGATCCTGGACGAGGCCACCGCCTTTGCCGACCCGGACAATGAAGCAAAAGTGCAGGCAGCCTTTGCCCAGCTTGCCAAGGGCAAAACGGTGCTGATGATCGCGCACCGCCTGTCCACCGTGGCCAACGCCGACTGCATCTATGTGGTGCAGGATGGGCAGATTGTGGAATCCGGCACAAAGGACGCACTGTGCGCGCAGAACGGCCTGTTTGCCCGGATGTGGCAGGAGTATCAGGCTTCGGTGCAGTGGAAGGTCGCAAAGGAGGGGTAAGGAATGATCGAAAAAATTCAACACGCCACAGCCAGCTCCCCGGAGGGCGCAAAGGGGCTTGTAAAGGGCGTTCTGGCCTGTGCGTTCCAGAACATGGCGTTCATGCTGCCCACCGGGCTGCTGTATCTTCTGGTAAAAGACCTGCTGGCAGGCTCTACGAGCGTGAGAAGCACCTTTTATCTGCTGGGATGCGTTGCCTGCTTTGTGCTGATTTTGCTGACAACATGGTTCCAGTACAACGACACCTATTTTACGACCTATAAAGAGAGCGGCACCCGCCGCCTGACCCTTGCGGAGCGGCTGCGGAAGCTGCCCCTGTCCTTTTTTGGCAAGCGGGATCTTGCCGACCTGACCAGCACCATCATGGCGGACTGCGAGGTTTTGGAAAAGACCTGCTCTCACTTTATTCCCGGCCTGTTCGGTTCCTTGATCTCCACCGTGATCATTGCGCTGAGCCTGTTTGCGTTCGACTGGCGGATGGCACTGGCGGCTCTGTGGGTCATTCCGGTATCCGCTGCCATCGTGGTGGGCAGCTATCGGGTGCAGGACAAGGTGCAGGCCAGAACCATGGCGGCGAAAATGGCCTGTGCGGACGGCATTCAGGAGTATATCGAGACTCTCCGGGACCTGAAAGCCAGCAATGCGGAGCAGCGGTATCTGTCCGGCCTTTCCGACAAAATTCGGGCAGTGGAAAAGCAGTCTATTGTGGCAGAACTAGAAACAGCGCTGTTTGTGTCCTCCGCCGGCATGGTGCTCAAGCTGGGCATTGCGTCGGTGGCGCTCACCGGCTCAGTGCTGCTGGTGCAGGGCAGCATCGACGTACTGACCCTGTTTCTGTTCCTGATGGCGGCATCCCGGATGTACGACCCCATGCAGGGCGCTTTGCAGAATCTGGCGGCGGTCATTGCCATGCGCACCAATGTGGGGCGGATGAATGAGATTCTGGACGCTCCCCTGCAGACCGGCAGCGAGCAGCTGACCAATCAGGGCTACGATATTGTATTCGACCATGTGGGCTTTGCCTACAACTCCGGCGAGACGGTGCTGCGGGACGTTTCCTTTACCGCAAAGCAGGGCGAGGTCACGGCACTGGTCGGCCCCTCCGGCGGCGGAAAAACTACCGTTTCCCGGCTGGCGGCACGGTTCTGGGACTACCAGAAGGGCAGCATCACCGTGGGCGGCATGGAGGTCTCCCGAATCGACCCGGAAAAGCTCATGAGCCTGTATTCCATCGTCTTTCAGGATGTGACCCTGTTTGACAACACGATCCTGGAAAACATCCGACTGGGGCGCAAGGGGGCCACCAACGAGGAAGTCCTTGCGGCGGCAAAGCTGGCAAACTGCGCGGAATTTGCCGAGAAGCTGCCGGACAAGTGGAACACCAACATCGGCGAGAATGGCTGCACTCTTTCCGGCGGTGAGCGTCAGCGCATTTCCATCGCCCGCGCCTTCCTGAAGGATGCGCCCATCATCCTGCTGGACGAGGCCACCGCCAGCTTGGATGTGGAAAACGAAACTGCCATTCAGGAGGCACTATCCCGGCTCATAAAAAACAAGACCGTCCTCATCATCGCCCACCGGATGCGTACCGTGGCAGGTGCAGACAAGGTTGTTGTGCTGAAGGATGGCATCGTAGCGGAGCAAGGCCGACCGGATGAGCTTTATGCTCGGAACGGATTGTATGCGCACATGGTTGATTTGCAATCAGCAAGCCAGAATTGGACGATCTGAGAATGAGGGCGGCTTTTATTTGAGAAAAAGTCTTGCATTCAGTTAAAAACTGTGGCGTATACATTATACGAAACACTATTTTGAAAGAACACTCCACCGTTCAATGATGTGTAAATGGGAGGTGCCTGCCATGACCGCCGTGATCTATGCCCGCTATTCCAGTGACAATCAGCGCGAAGAATCTATCGAAGGTCAGATTCGTGAATGCACCGCCTATGCCGAAAAGAACGGCATCACCATCGTCAAGCACTACATCGACCGTGCCATCTCTGCAAAAACGGACAACCGCCCGGAGTTTCAGCAGATGATCAAGGACAGTGAGCGTGGCATCTTTGATGTCATCATTGTCTGGAAGCTCGACCACTTTGCCCGAAACCGCTACGACAGTGCCCGGTACAAGACTCAGCTGAAGCGAAACGGCGTGAAACTGGTATCGGCAACGGAAGTCATTTCGGCTGGCCCGGAGGGTATTATTCTGGAGTCGGTGCTGGAGGGCTATGCCGAATATTACTCGGCTGACCTGTCTGAAAAGGTCATTCGCGGCATGACCGAGAACGCTCTCAAGGGCATTTATAATGGTGGCACGATTCCGTTCGGCTACATGATCGATGAGACCCGGCATTACCAGCCCGACCCGTTGTTGGCTCCGTATGTGGAGCAGACGTTCCAGAAGTATGCGGACGGTGTGACCATGACTGACCTGCGGGATTGGTTAAAGGCACACAACATCAAAAATTCAATGGGCGGGGAGATGTCCTATAACACGATTCAGCGGATGCTGAGTAATCGCCGGTACATCGGCGAATTGCGTTTGCGGGATGTGGTACAGCCCAATGCGATTCCGGCATTGGTATCGGAAGAGCTGTTCAACAAGGTGCAGGAAAAGCTGGCAAAAAATAAAAAGGCCCCTGCCCGTCATAAGGCAGAGGAAAGCTATCTGCTCACCACCAAGCTGTACTGCGGTAAGTGCGGAGCGCTGATGTTTGGCGAAAGCGGTGTCAGCCACACCGGGAAGATGTACACCTATTATAAGTGTGCTGCCGCCAAGAAGAAAAAGACCTGTGATAAAAAGGCAGTGCGGAAGCAGTGGCTGGAAGATCTGGTAGTGACCGAAACCATGAAGCTGGTGGAAGATGACGCTTCCATGAATGCCATCATCGCCAAAGTCATGGAGCTGCAAAATCAGGAAAGCACAGACCTGCCTATCTACGAAAAGCAGTTGAAGGAAACGGAAGTCGGCATCACCAATATGCTGAACGCTATCCAGATGGGCATTCTGACCAGCTCCACCAAGGAGCGGCTGGAAGCGCTGGAAGAACAGCGAAAAGAACTGCAAGCCCGCATTGCAGAGGAACGGCTGGCAAAGCCGAAAGTGACAGAAGATTTCATCCGCTTCTGGCTGCTGCGGTTCCGCAAGCTGGACATGAGCCTGAAAGACCAGCGGCAGGCGTTGGTGGATACGTTCATCAATGCGATTTACCTGTATGATGATAAGGTTTTGATAACCTTCAACTATAAAGAAGGAACGGAAACGGTCACATTCGGTGAAGCGACCGAAGCGGAAAAAAGTTCGGATATGTGTGCGCGAGGTGCACCAGAAAAGCCACACAGTAGCGTTGAAAAAACGTGCTGTGTGGCTTCTTTTTTTGTGTCAGCGGTATCTCAGCCGGGTAGGTTTATTGCGATACAAAAATCAGGTGGCTGTTATAGAATGGCAGCTGCCTGATTTTTTTGAATCTATGGGAAAAGTTTAGAAAATTTCTTGCAATTCCGCGTAAGCTATGGTATATACATTGTGCGAAACACTGTTTTGATGAACGTACTATCGTTCAATGATGTATCAATGGGAGATGCCCTGCGCATTGAGATCGACGCAGCCACGGGTCATGTTTTCATGATAGGCCCGGCGGTAGAAGTGCTTCAGGGTGAGATTGCCCTTGCGGACAGAGAAAGGAGTTTTAACAAGATGCAGATTCGGACTGCTGTCCCTACAGATTTACAGGAAATTGTAAAGATTGAAGCAGAATGCTTCCCGGCTGCGGAAGCCGCCACCAAAGTCAGCATTGCAGAGAGGCTGGCTGTTTACCCCGACCATTTCTGGGTCCAGTTGGATGGCGACCGGATGATCGGCTTTGTCAACGGCATGGTCACGGATGACCCCGACCTCCGGGACGAGATGTATGAGGATGCTTCTCTGCACAACGAAAACGGTGCATGGCAGATGATCTTCGGTGTAGATACCATCCCGGAATACCGCTGCCGCGGCTGTGCGGCTGCTCTGTTGAATCATGTGATCGGCGAAGCGAAAGCACAGGGGAGAAAGGGACTTGTACTCACCTGCAAAGACAAACTGGTGCATTATTACGCCAAGTTTGGTTTTGTGAGCGAGGGCGTTTCTGGTTCTACTCACGGAAATGTGGTCTGGTACCAGATGCGGCTGCGCTTCTGATGGATCTGGGCAGAATGATATGGTTCTCTTTATGCGAACCATAATAGGGCAGTTTGCGTTTTGAATGCACAAGCACAGAAAAATAAAGGGAAACAGCCGTTTCGGGTCCCTATGCGGGCCGGGGCGGCTGTTTTGTTTTTCCATGGCAAAGAAGCGCTGCCTGTGCTATACTTGCCTTAGTGACTTTGCCTGTGGGGCAGAGAAAGAAAAGCTGAAAAAAGGGAGGTGCGGGGCGTGATCCGCATTGCGATGGTGGAGGACGAGGCCGCTGTGCGTGAGCAGCTGATGGGTTATGTGCAGCGGTACACCCGGCAGTACGGCACAGAGTTTTCGGTGACGGAGTTTGCCGATGGCATGGATATTCTGGAAAATTACCGCCCGGTGTACGACATCGTGTTCCTGGATGTGGAGATGAAGCATCTGGACGGGATGGAGACGGCCCGGCGCATCCGGGCGCTGGATGCGGATGTGGTGCTGATCTTCATTACCAATATGGCGCAGTATGCCATCAAGGGGTATGCGGTAGGGGCGCTGGATTATGTGCTCAAGCCGGTGCCCTACTTTGCGTTTTCCCAGCAGCTGCAAAAGGCTGTGGAAAAAGTCAGCCGCCATGCCCGGCATTATCTGGCGGTCCCCGTGGAGGGCGGCCTGCGGCGACTGGATACAGTCCAAATCTATTATTTGGAAAGTGAGGGCCACCGGGTGCATTTTTACACCGAGGATGGGGAATTCACGGCTCCGGGTGCCCTGAAAACATTTGAAGAAAAACTTGCCGCCTGTCCCTTTGCCCGCTGCAACAGCGGCTATTTAGTCAACCTGGCTCAGGTGCGGGGCGTCCAGCAGGGCGTGGTGGAAGTGGGCCCCTACGAGCTGCAGGTGAGCCGCCCCAAGCGGAAGAGTTTTCTGGCCGCGCTGGCGGATTACATCGGGGGTGAGGGTGTATGACGGCGCTGCCGAACATCCCCCGCCTGTACACGGCGCCGGCTGAATGCATGGCGATCCTGCTCTACGCCTGGCCGCTGCCGCGGCGGTTCGGCAAACGGCCCACAATCGTGCTGACCGGGGGATGGGCCGTGGCCCTGAGTATATTCCTGCACGCGACAGGCGGCGTGCCGCTGGCCTGGTGGATCCCCTGCATGGCGGCGGCCATCGGGCTCTCGTATCTGTACCTGTGGGCCAGCCGGGATATCCGCTGGCTGGAAGCAGGCTATGTCTGCGCCCGGGCATTTATTCTGGCGGAACTGGCCGCCAGCGTGGAGTGGCAGCTCCACTGCGCGCTGTTCCCGCACCGGGGCGGGGGAGATGGGCTGGCCCTGCTCCTGCTGGTCGTTGTCGATGGCGTGCTGTACGGGACGGTGTTCTGGCTGGAACGCCGCCGCCCCAGCCCGACCGGAAAGCTGACAGTCAGCAACAAGGCTGCGCTGGTAGCCGTGGTGATGGCCGCCATGGTTTTTGCGGTGAGCAACCTGCTCTTTTTGGACGATGGCGAAGTGAACATGAGCATCTACTACATCCGCACGCTGGTGGATTTCTGCGGCGTGCTGATCCTGACCATCCAGCACGACCAGCTGCGGGAAAGTGCCCTGCACAGCGAGCTGGAAGCCATGGACGAGGTGCTCCACCGCCAATACGAGCAGTACAAGCGGAGCAAGGAGGGCATCAAGCTCATCAACAGCCGCTACCACGAGCTGAAAATCCAGATCGCCAACATCCGTGCCGAGCGCGACCAGGCCAAGCAGGACGCGGCGCTGGCCCGGATGGAGAGCGGCATCCGCCAGTATGAGGCGGAGAACAAAACGGGCAACCCGGTGCTGGACACCCTCCTCACGGCCAAGAGCATGGAGTGTCAGGAGCAGGGCATCAACATGACCAGCGTGGCCGACGGCCAGTGGCTGGGCTTTTTGTCCACCCGGGAGATCTGCACCCTGGTGGGCGTGCCGCTGGACAATGCCGTGGAGAGCCTGACAGCCGAGCCGGACCCCGAAAAGCGGCTGCTGCGGGTGGCCATCTATGCCCAGAGCGGCTGTGTGATGCTCCGGTTTGAGAACTACTGCGCCGCCCCCGTAGCGCTGGGCCCGGACGGTCTGCCCGTGCGCAGTGCCCACGGCGGCTACGACCTGCGGGGCGTGCAGGCCGCCGCCCGGCAGCACGATGGCACCATGACCGTGAAATGGGAGAACAGCTGGTTTACCCTGCGCATCCTGCTGCCCATCCCGGAAAAAGAATAAATATGAGAGGGGCTGTTGGCAGTGTGCACAAAGAATGACCCCTCTCTTTTGGTGATAAGCACAGGAAATTTTGATACAGAATTGAAACTTTTGCAGATTGTGCCGCCAAAATGACAGGTTGTGCGGAGAGCGGTTCGTTTTGCGGTTTATATGATAAAATGACATCAGGCAAAGGAGTGGACGCACTCCTGAGAACAGCTATGAACCGGGTCGTGTACACAAAAGAGAAGGAGTTAACAGTTATGGCACAGAAAAAGAAGGACAGTAAGATGATGGGCAAGATCATCAAAACTGCCGTTTCGGGTGTGTTGTGTGTCGCATTGGCGGGCGGTATGGTTGCAGCCAATGTGCTGATCCCGCCTAATGCCAGCAGCGTGCAGAGCATTTTGGGTCTGAAGAGCGGCGGCATCGACAACAGCAAGGCAAAGACCGAAGGCATCAATATGGAATACAGCAAGCCCGGTTTTGACACAGAGGCTGCGCTGGTTGAGGATGAGATCGCTCTGAATCAGAAGATCGCCGCCGAGGGTATCGTTCTGCTGAAGAACGATGCGGGAAAGATGCCGTACAGCACGGATACGACCTTCAGTTTTGTCAGCCATTCGGCAGTCAGCTACATTGGCGGCAATAAGGTCGATATGAAAACTGCTTTTGAAGATGCAGGCTTTGGCGTGAATGAAGCGCTCTGGAAGTTTTATTCCGAAGGCAACGGCAAAGACTACGGTCTGGGCGTTGGTTCTGTTTCCTTCGGCGATGACGAGGACTTTTCCATCAACGAATGCCCCCTGTCTGTCATGAAAGCAGAGCCGGGTCTGACCGATTCCATGAAGAATACGGTTCCTGTTTTTGTGTTCAGCCGTGTGGCGGGCGAAGGCCGTGATATGCCCCGCTCCATGTACAACCACACCGATGTGGAAGAGGACAAGACCAAGACCTATCTGGAGCCGGATTCTACCGAGCTGGAGATCCTTCAGTATCTGAACGACAACTTTGACGATGTGGTGCTGCTGCTGAACTCCAGCGCAGCGTTAGACCTGAGCTGGATCAAGAATTACCCCAGCATCCATACCGTCATTTCGGCTCCCGCTATGGGTGATTATGGTCTGTGCTCTCTGGCAGAGATCTTCTCCGGCAAGGTGAATCCTTCCGGCCGCACCGTGGACACCTACGAGATGGATGCCATGAACAGCCCTGCCGCCCAGAACTTTGGCGACTTTGCCTACTATGACGAGGACGGTAACCTGACCAAGTACAACTATGTCAGCTACAAAGAGGGCATCTATGTTGGCTACCGCTACTACGAGACCCGCTACGAGGACAAGGTGCTGGGTCAGGGCAATGCCGGTGATTACAACTATGCGGATGCTGTGATGTATCCCTTTGGATACGGCCTGTCCTACACGGATTTCGAGTGGTCTGATTACGATACCAGCTGGGATGGCGATACCTGCACCGTGACTGTCAAGGTCACCAATACGGGTGATGTGGCCGGCAAGGATGTCGTACAGGTCTATGCACAAAGCCCCTATACCGATTACGACAAGGCAAACAAGGTGGAAAAGGCTGCTGTGGAGCTGGTGGGCTATGCCAAAACTGCAGAGCTGGCTCCCGGCGCAAGCGAAACCGTAACGGTCACTTTTGATCAGGAGCAGCTGAAGTCTTACGACTACGTCAATGCCAAGACCTACATTCTGGATGCGGGCGATTATTATATCACCGCAGCCAAAAACGCACATGAAGCGGTCAACAACATCCTCTCTGCCAAGGGCAAGACCGTGGCAGACGGCATGACCGCCGACGGCGACACTGCTTTTGTTGCAACCTACACCCCGGCAAACGGCACCGTGGATACCACAACCTACAAGCTCGACACCACGACCGGTGTGGAGATCACCAATCAGCTCGACCATGCAAACGGCGGGCTGCAGTATCTCTCCCGCAGTGACTGGACTGGCACCTGGCCGACCGTTGACGGCGAAGTCAGCGACCAGATCAGCACCTGGGGCAACCCCATCAATGGTACCGATGCCAGCGGCAAGGCTGCATCCTATACCTACCGCAAGACGATCCGCAAGGAGGACCTTGCAAAGCTGGATTCTTTTGATTCCCTGAACCCCACCGACTTCTCCGCCCTGACCGATGAGATCGTTTACGGCAAGGACAACGGTCTGGGTCTGATCGATATGCGCGGTCTGGATTACGATGATGAAAAGTGGGATGAACTGCTCGACCAGCTGACCCCCAGCGATTATCAGACCCTGATCACGCAGTCCGGCTATGGCACGGCTGCCATCAAGTCGGTGGATAAGCCCTCCACGACCGACCGCGACGCTGCCACCGGCCTGGTCAACTACGGCGTTGATGCAAGCGGCAACTTCTACGTCAAGGGCAACATCACGCACTGCGGCGTGATCGTTCTGGCACAGACCTACAACGATGATCTGGCCTACCACTATGGCGAAAACATCGGCGATGAATCCTACTATCTGAATGTTGACGGCTGGTATGCACCTGCTGTCAATATGCACCGCACTGCATTCTCCGGCCGTAACAGCGAGTATTATTCTGAAGATCCCTTTGTTGGCGGTCACATCGCTTCTCTTGAGTGCAAGGGCGTAGCTTCCCGTGGGATGTACGTCTTTGTCAAGCACTTTGCCGTCAACGATCAGGAAAACCACCGCGGCGACCGCGATGGACAGTTCAGCATTGCAACCTTCCTGAATGAGCAGGCTGCACGCGAGATCTATCTGAAGCCCTTTGAAATGTGCATCAAGACCGATGACGTCCAGATGAATTACGCAAAGGACAACGGCGATGGCACTTACAGCAATGCCACCAGAGAGATCCCGTCCGTGACCGGCGTTATGACTTCCTTCAACCGCATTGGCTATACATGGGCCGGCGGCGACTACAACCTTGTTACCGGTGTCCTCCGCAATGAGTGGGGCTTCCACGGCTTCATTATCACCGATAATGCAAATACCGGCGTGTTCATGGATGCAGGTCAGATGATTCGGGCTGGTGCAGACGGAAAGCTGACGAACCTGCCCACCGGCGCACGGTACACCTTTAACAAGGATGACGTTGCAGACTACCACTACGGTCGTGAAGCAATCCATAACATCCTGTACACCATTGCAAACTCCAAAACGATGAACGGCGGTATGCCGGGCAGCCGCTATCTGGCAAAGGTCGAGCCTTACCAGAAGGTCATCTACGCAGTGGATGGTGTCTGCGGCGGTCTGATCGCGGTTCTGGTCGTTCTGACAATCCTCCGCTTCCGCAAAAAGAAAGAGGACGTAAAAACCGTCTGATCAACACATAGGAACAGAAAGGGCGGCGGGCAAACGCCCGCCCTCTTTTTTGATTGTCAGGAGAGACCCATGAAACACACAGATATCATCCAAAGCCTGAATCTGGAACAAAAATGCGCCCTGCTCTCGGGCGAGACGGTCTTCACAACCCGGGATTTCTCGGAGAAAGGCATCCCGGCCATCACCCTCTCGGACGGCCCCAACGGCGTGCGCAAGCAGGCGGGCGCGGCGGACCATCTGGGCCTGAACCCCAGTGTCCCGGCCACCTGTTTCCCCACCAGCGCCACGGTGGCCAACAGCTGGGACCCCGCCCTGGGCGAGGCCATCGGTGAGGCTCTGGGGGAAGAGGCCGCTGCGCAGGAGGTGGCTGTGCTGCTGGGCCCGGGCCTGAACATCAAGCGCAGCCCCCTCTGCGGCCGCAACTTTGAGTATTTTTCGGAGGACCCTTTCCTCTCTGGAAAAATGGCGGCAGGCTATGTACGGGGCATCCAGAAAAACGGCATTGCCGCCTGCCCCAAGCATTTTGCTGCCAACAGCCAGGAGCTGCGCCGGATGGCCAGTGACTCGATCCTGGACGAGCGCACCCTGCGGGAGTTGTATCTTACCGGCTTTGAAATCGTGGTCAAAGAGGCAAAGCCCAGGACCATCATGTCCTCCTACAACCTCATCAACGGCACCTACGCCAACGAGAACGAGCACCTGCTCAAGGACATCCTCCGCAGGGACTGGGGCTTTGAGGGGGCCGTCGTCACCGACTGGGGCGGCTCCAACGACCATGCTCTGGGCGTGAAGAATGGCTCCACGCTGGAAATGCCGTTCCCCGGTGGGGACGCCATCCGGGAGCTGAAAGTGGCCGTGGAACACGGCAAAATTTCGGAAGCGGATGTGGACGCCCGGCTGGACGAGCTGCTGGAGCTGGTGCTGACCACCCATGCGGCTGTCGAAAAGGCGCCCAGGACCTTTGACGCCGAGGCGCATCACGCGCTGGCCCGCCGCGCGGCAGCGGAGAGCGTGGTTCTGCTCCAAAACGAGGGCGGTCTGCTTCCTCTGAAAGCGGGCGAGCGGGTGGCTGTCGTGGGTGATTTCGCCCAGACGCCCCGGTATCAGGGCGCGGGCTCCAGCGCCGTCAACTCCATCAAGGTGGATTCCGTGCTGGAGCAGCTGGCCGAGAGCGGCCTGCAGAGCGTGGGCTTTGCCCCCGGCTTTGACCGTCAGGGCCGCCCGGACGACGCCCGCAAGGCCGAGGCCGTGGCGCTGGCCCGGAAAGCCGATACCGTGCTGCTCTTCCTGGGTCTGGACGAGATCAAGGAGAGCGAGGGCATCGACCGCTCGGACATGAAACTGGCCGTCAACCAGCTGGACCTGCTGGAAGCCATCAGCCAGGTCAATCCCAATGTGGTGGTGGTGCTCAGTGCGGGTGCCCCGCTGGAAACACCCTGGCTCAAGAACTGCCGGGCGCTGGTCTACGGAGCCCTGGGCGGGCAGGCCGGTGCCGGTGCCATGCTGGATGTCCTGACGGGCAAAGTCTGCCCCGGCGGCAAGCTGGCCGAGACCTGGGCCAACGCCTACCACGAGACCCCCGCCCGGGCGCACTTTGGCGGCGAGGGCCGCACCGTGGAATACCGCGAGAGCCTCTATGTGGGCTACCGCTACCACCAGACCGCGGGCATCCCGGCGGCGTTCCCGTTTGGCTATGGCCTGAGCTATACCAGCTTTGAATACAGCGATCTCCAGGCCGGCCCGGCGGGCGTCACCCTCACGGTGACCAACACGGGCAGCGTGGCAGGCGCGGAGATCGTGCAGCTCTATGTGGCAAAGCCGGACGCGAAAATTTTCCGCCCGGCGCAGGAGCTGAAAGGCTTTGCAAGAGTCTTCCTGAACCCCGGTGAGAGCCGGGAAGTGACCATTCCGCTGGACGACAAGGCGTTCCGTTACTGGAACGTTCGGACCAACCACTGGGAAGTGGAGGGCGGCTGCTATGAGCTGCGGGTGGGGGCCTCCTGCGAGGACATCCGCCTCCGTGCCGTCATCACGGTGGAGGGTACCGCAGCCCCGAACCCCTATGAGGGCAAAGATCTGCTCCATTACCAGACCGCCGAGGTGCGCAAGATCACCGATGCCGAGTTTGAGGCTTTGCTGGGCCGCCCCATCCCGGAGAGCAAAATCAAAATTGACCGCAATATGACCCTGGGCGAGCTGAGCCATGGCCGCAGTCCGCTGGGCTGGGCGGCCAGCGCCGTGCTGGGCCACCTGCTCCGCAAGAGCATGGAAAACGGCAAGCCGGACCTGAACATCCTATTCCAGTATAATATGCCGCTGCGTGCTCTGGCCAAGATGACCAACGGCGCGGTGAGCATGGGTATGGTGGATGGCATCGTGATGGAAGCACAGGGATTCTGGATCATCGGCCTGCTGCGGGTGGCCTATGAGGCGATCAAGAACGTCATCCTCAACGCACAGCTGGAAAAGCGGCTGCATCAGGGCTGAACGGACCAAGGAGAATCTTGCATGAATTTCTGGAACAACTTTGCGGCCCGGCACCCGGCCGCTGCCAAATGGGTGCGGGAGGGTGGACTCTTTGTGATCGTGTCCAACCTCATCACGGTCTTCAAGTATCTGCTGCTGCAGTTCCTGCCCAAAGCGTTCAGCAGCCTGCCCGTGGTGGATTTCGGCTGGCCGGGCATGGATGTTACCCTTTTCGGGGAGACCTTCAAGTGGAATATCCTCGGCTACGACGCGGCTCACGGCGGTCTGCCCTACTTCTGCGCCTACATGGTGGCCATGATCCTTGGCGAGTGCATCAATTTCCCCATCCAGCGCAACCTCGTGTTCCGCAGCAGGGGCAACCTCGCCAAGCAGATCGGCTGGTACATCCTCGCGTTCTGCGTGATCACCTGCATCGTCAATTCCATCAACTGCGTGTGGGTGGCCGTGGCGGGCCTGCTGGTGCCGGATTTCATCTACAACATCGGCACCACCATCCTCAACGGCGGCATTTCCATGGTGATCTTCTTCTTCGTCAACAAGGTCATCTTCCCGGAGGGCGAGGCCAAACAGGTGTGACGCCTGTATTTTACGACATTCTCCCTTTTCCTATCATTTTTCTTCATCACAGTTCTCCATCTGCAAGCAAACCGCCCGGGACAGGCTCTGTTTCGGGCGGTTTGTCGTCGTTTTGGGGGATTTTCCGCGTGGGGAGAACAGTTTTTTGGAAAATGAGAAGAAGTTGCTCCAAAACCCTTGCACTTTTATACTTTACCGTGGTAAACTCTAGACAGTCTTCTTTTGGGAAAGAGAAGTCAAAGGGGGAAAGTATCTATGACGAACGTTTGCATTGTGGCTACCATCGTCGTGTACCTGGCGGCGATGCTGGCCGTTGGCTTTGCCTACAGCAAATCCAATGAAGACAGTACCGATTTCTACCTCGGCGGCCGCAAGATGGGCCCGCTGGTCACTGCCATGAGCGCGGAGGCCAGCGATATGTCCAGCTGGCTGCTGATGGGAATGCCGGGTCTGGCCTACCTGACGGGCATTGCCTCGCCGGGCTGGACGGCCATCGGCCTGGCCGTGGGCACCTGGCTCAACTGGCTCATCGTGGCCCGGCGGCTCCGCCGCTACTCGGCCAACCTCGACGCCATCACGGTGCCGCAGTTTTTGTCCCTGCGCTTCCACGACCAGCGCAACCTGCTCAACGCACTGGGCGCGGTCATCATCATCGTGTTTTTCGTGCCCTACACGGCCTCGGGCTTTGCGGCATGCGGCAAGCTGTTCCACAGCCTGTTTGGGGTGGATTACATGGCGGCCATGCTGGTGTCGGCCCTCATCATCGTGGGCTACACCATCCTGGGCGGTTTCCGTGCCGTGACCACCACCGACCTCATCCAGTCCATCGTCATGTCGATGGCATTGGTGGCCGTGCTGGTGTATGGCATCAGCGTGGCAGGCGGCTGGGGGGCTGTGGTGGAAAATGCCCAGGGCATCTCCGGCTACCTGACCATGATGGCCAGCCACGATGCCGCCACGGGCGGTTCCACCAGCTACAGCCTGCTGGACATCGTATCCACCATGGCGTGGGGCCTCGGTTACTTTGGAATGCCCCACATCCTGCTCCGCTTTATGGCCATTGAGGACGAGAAGAAGCTGGTGCTCAGCCGCCGCATTGCCACCGTCTGGGTGGTCATCGCCATGACGGCTTCCATCATCATCGGCATGGTGGGCCTTGGCATGACCAAGGCAGGCGCTCTGGAGTTTCTGAGCGGTTCTTCCAGCGAGACCATCATCGTCCGCATTGCAAGCCTCATCAGCGCCCATGGGATGCTGGCAGCTGTTCTGGCGGGCCTCATTCTGGCAGGCATCCTGGCCGCTACCATGTCCACGGCGGACAGCCAGATGCTGGCAGCCGCCTCCAGCGTCTCCCAGAACATTTTGCAGGAGTTTGCGCACCTCAAGCTGACCGAGAAGCAGAGCCTGTTTGCGGCCCGCCTGACCATCGTCTGCGTCAGCGTGGTGGGCGTGGTGCTGGCCCGTGACCCCAACTCCAGCGTGTTCGGCATCGTCAGCTTTGCATGGGCCGGTTTCGGCGGCTCCTACGGCGCCGTGGTACTCTGCGCGCTGTTCTGGAAGCGCTGCAACTGGCAGGGCGCTCTGGCCGGAATGCTCTCCGGCGGCCTGATGGTCTTCGTCTGGAAGTACCTCATCAGCCCGCTGGGCGGCGTGTTCGGCATCTATGAGCTGCTGCCCGCATTTCTCACCTCCCTGGCCGTCTGCGTGGTGGTCAGCCTCGTGACGCCCGCACCCACGGCCGATATCGTGGCCGAGTTCGACGCGGCGAAATAAAGAGCAGAAAAAGCAGAACGCCTGCCGGAAGCTTCCGACAGGCGTTCTTTTGTATCGTCACGCCACCCGCACCACACCGTGCTCCACGCGGTAAACTTTATCGAACTGGTGCATGAACGAACCGGCCACATCATGGGTGATGGCTACCACCATGCAGGGCATGGCGATGAGGTTTTCCATCACCTGCTGGCTGGTGTCAGGGTCCAGGCTGGCAGTGATCTCGTCCGCAATGATGAGGTCATAGCTGCGCAGGGCCAGCCGGGCGATGCCGATGCGCTGGCGCTGGCCGCCGGAGAGATTCTTGCCGTTTTCGCTGATGACGGTATCCAGCCCGTCGGGCAGGGAAGCCACCCAGTCCGTAAGGCCTGCCGCTGCAATGGCGTGGGCCAGCTGTTCGTCTGGGAAATCTTCGTGCAGGCAGATGTTGTTCCGGATGGTATCGTGGAAGAGATACGCCGTCTGGGCGATGTAGCCCACCCGGCGGTAGAGAGCGGTGCGGTCCAGTGTGCGCACCTGTCGGCCGTTGAAGAGGATGTCGCCGGAGTAATCCGGGTAATACTGGAACAGGAGCTTGGCCAGCGTGGATTTGCCGCAGCCGCTCTCGCCCACAAGGGCCACTTTCTGCGCGGCGTCCACGGTCAGGGAGGCATCTTTCAGCACGGGCTCCGCAGTGTTGGGGTAAGCAAAGCGGACGGTTTCGCACTGGATGGAATCAATGTGGCCGATGGGCTCCCCCTGCTCGGCCGCCTGCGGCTCCGCCATGGCGGCTTCCAGCCGCTGGCGGATGCCCTGAGAGGACTTGACCTTGGCCCAGCACTGGGCGATCTGGTGGCAGGGGGTGATGACGAAGTTTGCCATGCTGGCGGCAGTGGAAACGGTGCCCATGGTCAGCCGCCCGTCAAAAGCGAGGAAAAGGCCCACCAGCATCACGACGGGGAAGATGAGATTGCTGATGAGGGAGGTGTTGGTCACCATGGCGTTCAGGCTCTGCTGGTAGTCCAGCTCACTCTCCCGGGCCTTGCGGGCGGCTTTCTGGTGGAGAGCGGCATAGGCGTCCTCCCGCAAAAAGCTGCGGATGATCTCAAACCCGCCCAGAAGCTCTTTGAGCTGCTGGGTGTAATCGGCCATCTGGAGGGAAAACGCGTCCCGGGTGGCCTTGAGCCGCTCGTTCATCCGGCGGGGGAGCACCAGCGGCGGGATGGTTACCAATAAAATCGCCAGAAGCATCACCGGGCTGATGTAGAGGTACATGGCCAGCGCGCAGAGCATGATGCCGCCCCAGAACACGATGCTGAACAGGGACATATAGTAATCGTCGTAGAGGGTGCGCAGGTCGGTAGTCAGGAGGGAGAGGTAAGCCGCGTCGCCCTCGGCGTTGTACTGGGCCACGGTGCGGTGCAGTACCTGCTCCAGAATGCGCTGGCGCACCTGTTCCACGGCTCCGCAGGCGATTTTGGTAAAGGAGCGGCGGCTCAGCCGCTCAAAGAACCAGCTGCTGAACGTAATGGCAAACACCAGCCCCATGTAGCCCAGGGCTTCCTGTTTTGATTTGGAGTCAATGAGCCATTTGAGCTGAAAATTTTTCAGCGGGGCAAAGAATGAGACGCCCAGCGTGAATGCCGCAAACAAGATGAGCCGGGGCCACTGCTGCTTGAAATAATCGTTGACAGTCCGGTGTTTCATTTCCACATCCTCCTCTGGAAAAACGCGCGTAAAAAGCTGGTTCCAGTATAGCATACCCCCCCCCACAGGATACAAGAAAATCGAGAAAAATACAACAAAAGCGGGGCCGTCACCCACCGGTGACAGCCCCGCCATTCATGCTATTCTGAACAATGGAGAGGAAAGGGGTTCCTTACAGCTGGGGGCCGGCAGAGACCAGAGCCTTGCCGTGCTCGTTGCCCTCATACTTTGCAAAGTTCTTGACGAAGCGGCCAGCCAGATCCTTGGCCTTCTCTTCCCACTGAGAAGCGTCTGCGTAAGTATCGCGCGGGTCGAGGATCGCGGGATCAACGCCGGGCAGAGCGGTGGGAACCTCAAAGTCGAAGTAGGGGATCTTCTTGGTGGGAGCCTCGTTGATGGCACCGCTCAGGATGGCGTCGATGATGCCGCGGGTATCCTTGATGGAGATGCGCTTGCCGGTGCCGTTCCAGCCGGTGTTGACCAGGTAAGCCTTGGCGCCGCTCTTCTGCATCTTCTTGACCAGCTCCTCAGCATACTTGGTGGGGTGCAGCTCCAGGAAAGCCTGGCCGAAGCAGGCGGAGAAAGTGGGGGTGGGCTCGGTGATGCCGCGCTCGGTGCCTGCCAGCTTTGCAGTAAAGCCGGACAGGAAGTAGTACTGGGTCTGCTCCGGGGTCAGGATGGAGACCGGGGGCAGCACGCCGAATGCGTCAGCAGACAGGAAGATGACGTTCTTGGCAGCCGGTGCAGAGGAGATGGGACGGACGATGTTCTGGATGTGGTTGATGGGGTAGGACACACGGGTGTTCTCGGTGACGCTCTTGTCAGCGAAATCAATGTGGCCCTCGGCATCCAGGCTAACGTTCTCCAGCAGAGCGTTGCGCTTGATGGCGTTGTAGATATCGGGCTCGGAGTCCTTGTCCAGGTTGATGACCTTTGCGTAGCAGCCGCCCTCAAAGTTGAAGACGCCGTTGTCATCCCAGCCGTGCTCGTCGTCGCCGATCAGCAGGCGCTTGGGGTCGGTGGACAGGGTGGTCTTGCCGGTGCCGGACAGGCCGAAGAAGATGGCAGTGTTCTTGCCCTCCATATCGGTGTTGGCGGAGCAGTGCATGGAAGCCATGCCCTTCAGCGGCAGGAAGTAGTTCATCATGGAGAACATGCCCTTCTTCATCTCGCCGCCGTACCAGGTGTTGACGATGACCTGCTCCTTGCTGGTGATGTTGAACATGACAGCAGTCTCAGAGTTCAGGCCCAGCTCCTTGTAGTTCTCGACCTTTGCCTTGGAAGCGTTGTAGACCACGAAATCGGGCTCGAAGTTTTCCAGCTCCTCAGCAGTGGGCTTGATGAACATGTTGGTGACGAAGTGTGCCTGCCAGGCCACTTCCATGATGAAACGGACGGCCATGCGGGTGTCCTTGTTGGCACCGCAGAAAGCATCCACCACATACAGGCGCTTGTTGGAGAGCTCTTTCTTGGCGATCTCTTTCACAGCAGCCCATGCTTCCTGAGAAGCGGGGTGGTTATCGTTCTTATACTCGTCGCTGGTCCACCACACGGTGTTCTTGGAGTTCTCGTCCATGACGATGAACTTATCCTTGGGAGAACGGCCGGTGTAGATGCCGGTCATGACGTTGACGGCACCCAGCTCGCTGACCTGGCCCTTTTCGTAGCCTTCCAGGCCGGGCTTGGTCTCTTCCTCGAACAGCTGCTCGTAGGAGGGGTTGTACACGACCTCAGTCGTGCCGGTAATACCATACTTGCTCAGATCCAACTTTGCCATGATACTGATACCTCTTCTTTCGTTTCAAATCATCGAACCTCTAAACGCGCTGGCCGTCCCTCAGCCAAAAGGGGGCCGCGCAGCCGATGAAGAAATACGGATGCGTATTCTCCTGTCTATCATTATACATGAATCGCCCCCAAAATCAACCAGTACAGAGCAGGCTTTTCTGTGAAAATAACAAATTTCATTAAGAATCTTAGGGGATTGCGGTGAATTTGGAAAAAACAAAGCCCCTTTGACAAACGAAAAATAAGGATAACCCTTGAAAATCACAACTTTGATAAAATTTTGGCAAGCTGGGACACATGAACCGGGCAAACCGGACCATAAAAAGGAAAGATGAACCGGAGGTGGAAAAGATTTCACCGCATTTTCGATCTTTTTCTCTGGTAAAATTTCTTTGCTTATGGTATACTGTACAGACCACAGGGCAGTGTCTGCTGCCCGCGGACGATGAAAAGACGCACGCACGCGTGTCACGATATGGAGAACATACCTTATATGAAAACCCTTTACCTCTTCCTCACCCGCTCGGGCACGCTGCTGTCCAATCTGGTGTATCACCTTACCGGGGCACAGTATACCCATGTTTCCCTTGCGTTTGACGAGGACCTGAGCACCTTATACAGCTCCACCCGCAAAAACGGCTATACCATGTTCCCGGCGGGCCCCAGCAGGGAGTACCTCAACCGGGGCTTGTTTTTGCAGCGGGAGAATATCCCCTGCGCGCTCTATGCGCTGGAAGTCTCGGAGGAAGCCTATGCCCGGGCCAGACGCCGCGCGGAGCATATGATGAACCACGGCCACCTCTACCGGTTTAACTCGCTGGGGCTGCTGCTCTGCTGGATGCACATCCGGTGGCAGCGCCGGCGGCACTATTTCTGCTCCCAGTTCGTCAGCGAGGTGCTGGAAAAGAGCGGGGCGGTGGACCTGCCCAAGGACAGCACCCTGATGCACCCCAGCGATTACACCACCCTGCCCGGGCTGGAGTGCCTGTATACCGGCCCGCTGCGGGAGCTGCCCCAGCGCCAGCAGATGGAGCTGGGCGAGGCGGAGAGCGTGGTGGGCGTGTACATCGGGCTGGCCCTCGGCATGGCAAAAAGCCAGGTGCGCCGGGTGCGGCGCTGGCTCTGAGACTGGATTTTTCTGGTGTTTTTGGCCGCTCCTGCGCGGAAAACAGGTGCGTCCAAAAACAATTTTGAAAAATTTGAAATTTCTTGTTGACAAAGTCGGACTCCTATGCTAAAATAATCGAGTCGGGAGCGAAACCCCGATGCAAAATGGACGTATGGCCCGTTGGTCAAGCGGTTAAGACAGAGGCCTCTCACGCCTTTAACATCGGTTCGATTCCGGTACGGGTCACCATTTTATAGTAGTAAAACGGCTGTACGCCGTTTTATATAGATGCCTCTTTAGCTCAGTCGGTTAGAGCACCTGACTGTTAATCAGGGTGTCGCCTGTTCGAGTCAGGCAAGAGGCGCCAGCAAAGCGATGGAAATTTTTCCATCGCTTTTTCTTTTGTTTGGCCTCAGTTTGGTTGACAGCGAAATGGACAGGGGATATACTTATATCAAAAGATCTCTTGTTAAGGAGAATATGGAGAATACTATGAAACAGATCATTTTGACGGGCGACCGCCCGACCGGCCGCCTGCATGTGGGCCACTATGTCGGCTCCCTGAAAGAGCGTGTCCGTCTGCAAAATTCCGGCAAGTTCGACGAGATCTATATTATGATCGCGGACGCACAGGCCCTGACCGATAACGCCGATAACCCGGAGAAAGTGCGCCAGAACATCCTGCAGGTGGCACTGGATTATCTGGCTGTGGGCATCGACCCTGCCAAGGCGCACATCTTTATCCAGTCCATGGTGCCGGAACTCACCGAGCTGAGCTTCTACTACATGAATCTGGTCACGGTGTCCCGCCTGCAGCGCAACCCCACCGTCAAGGCGGAGATCCAGCAGAAGAATTTTGAAACCAGCATCCCCGTTGGTTTCTTCACCTATCCCATCAGCCAGGCCGCTGATATCACGGCATTCCGCGCGACGACCGTCCCCGCCGGGGAAGATCAGATGCCGATGCTGGAGCAGTGCCGCGAGATCGTGCACAAGTTCAACGCCGTCTACGGCGAGACCCTGACCATGCCCGAGATCCTGCTGCCCCAGAACGCTGCCTGCCTCCGCCTGCCCGGCATTGACGGAAAGGCCAAGATGAGCAAGAGCCTGGGCAACTGCATCTACCTCTCCGATGAGCCCGAGGACATCAAGAAGAAGATCATGTCCATGTATACCGACCCCGGCCACCTGCGGGTGCAGGACCCCGGCAAGGTGGAGGGCAACCCGGTGTTCACCTATCTGGACGCGTTCAGCCGCCCGGAGCACTTTGCAGAGTTCCTGCCTGAGTACCAGAACCTGGACGAGCTCAAGGCTCACTACCAGCGCGGCGGCCTGGGCGACGTCAAGATCAAGAAGTTCCTCAACAGCGTCATGCAGGCCGAGCTGGAGCCCATCCGCAACCGCCGCAAAGAGTGGGAGCAGCGCCTGCCCGAGGTGGTCGAGATCCTGAAAGCCGGCAGCGCCGTGGCCGAAAAGACCGCCGCCGCCACCCTCGCCGATGTGCGCAAATCCATGAAGATCGATTACTTCGAGGATGATAACCTGCTGAAGTGATTTTTTAAGCGGAAACACAAAAAAACTCCTCTCTGCCACGGGCAGAGAGGAGTTTTTGTATTTCCAGGAAATCTTTTAGAGATTACAGGCTGCGGTTCTTGATCTCAGCGGTGACTTTCGCGATGAACTCGTCAACGCCCATCGTGGTGGTCTCACCCTTGCGGTCACGGACGGAGAGGTTGCCGGCCTCGGCTTCCTTGGCGCCCAGAACCAGCATGTAGGGCACGCGGTCCACCTGCTGGGCAGCGCGGATCTTGTAGCCGATCTTCTGGTTGTCGTCGTCCAGAGCCACACGGACACCGGCCTCCACCAGCTTCTCGGTGATGGCCTCGGAGTACTCCAGGGTCTTCTCGGAAACAGGCAGGACCTTGACCTGCACGGGTGCCAGCCAGGTGGGGAACTTGCCCTTGGTCTCCTCGATCAGGTAAGCCATAAAGCGGTCCAGAGAGCCCAGGATGGCGCGGTGCAGCACCACGGGGGTCTTCTCGGTGCCGTCCTTGTCCACATAGGTCAGGTGGAACTTTGCGGGCAGGCAGAAGTCCAGCTGGCAGGTGGACAGGGTGTACTCAGCACCCACGGCGGGCTTGACGTTGACGTCCAGCTTCGGGCCATAGAAAGCAGCCTCGCCGATCTCCTCGGTGAACTGGATGCCCAGCTCGGTCAGAACCTCGCGCAGCGCGCTCTCGGCATGGTTCCACATGGCGTCGTCGTCATGGTACTTCTTCTTGTCGGCAGGGTCACGCAGGCTCAGCACACAGCGGTAATCGGTGATGTTGAAGTCCTTGTAGACCTCGAAGATCAGGTTGCAGACATCAGCCACCTCGCTCTTGATCTGCTCCGGGGTGCAGAACAGGTGAGCGTCGTTCTGGCAGAAGTGACGGCCGCGCTCGATGCCTTTCAGGGTGCCGGAGGACTCATAGCGGAAATCGTGCGCGATCTCGCCGATCCGCATGGGCAGGTCACGATAGGAGTGCGGGCGGTTTGCGTAGATCATCATGTGGTGGGGGCAGTTCATCGGGCGCAGAACATAGCTCTCACCCTCCATCTCCATGGCAGGGAACATGTTCTCACGGTAGTGGTCCCAGTGGCCGGAGGTCTTGTAGAGGTTCACGGTGCCGATGCAGGGAGTCATGACGTGCAGGTAGCCGCGTGCACGCTCTTTCTCCTTGATATAGTTCTCCAGCTCCTGCCAGACGGTGTAGCCTGCGGGCAGGAACATGGGCAGGCCGCGGCCCACCAGGTCGTCGGTCATGAACAGGCCCATCTCCTTGCCGATCTTGCGGTGATCGCGCTCACGGGCCTCCTGCTGCTCTTTCTCCCAGGCGTCCAGCTCTTCCTGGTTGTGGAATGCCACGCCGTTGATGCGGGTCAGCATCTTGTTCTCTTTGTCGTTCTTCCAGTACGCGCCGGACTGCTGGGTGATCTTAAAGGCTTTCAGGGCCTTGGTGTAGGTCAGGTGGGGTCCGATGCACATGTCAACGTATTCGCCCTGCTGGAAGAAGCTGAACTCGGTCTCATCGGCCAGGTCTGCCATGTGCTCGATCTTGTAGTGCTCCTGACGCTCCTCCATCAGCTTGACCGCCTCGGCGCGGGGCAGGATAAAGGGCTTGATGGGCAGGTTCTCTTTGGTGATCTTGTGCATCTCTTTCTCGATGCTGGCCAGATCCTCGTCGGTGAGCTTGGTGTCGCCCAGGTCCACGTCGTAGTAGAAGCCGTTTTCGGTGGCGGGGCCAAAGGCGAAATCAGCCTCCGGGTACAGGCGCTTGATGGCCTGCGCCATCACATGAGCAGCGGTATGGCGGATGACATGCAGCTCCTGGTCCTGCGGGCACTCGTCCACATGGCCGTCCTTATAAATGATCTTCATGATAATACTCCTTTTTCATCATGATAATACTCCTTTTTCAACCTGAAACTTGAAAAGTGTGGAAAACAAAAAGCGCTTCACCCCGTCTGTCATTACGGGATGAAGCGCCTGAACATACAAATTCAGCAGCGTTCCACGGTTCCACCCGAATTGTGCGGCCTTAAAAAGCCGCGCCACTCGCTATGCTGTAACGGGCATACCCGGCAAAGGTTCGCCTCTGCACTCTGCGGTGGTAGGGTCTCCGGGCACGGTAAGCCGCTTGCAGCACCCGGGGCTCCGGGGCGGCTCTCTCTGCATCGTGTGGGGCGAAGATCCGGTTTGTCCGCATCGACGATTTACACAGGATGAAACTATTGTGATTGTAGCACGCCCGGTGGGAAAAATCAAGGGCAAAACGATGGAAAAATCAATGGTGCAGCCTTGCTTCCCACCTGGCCGTGTACTCCGAGTGGAATTTATCGCTGAGGAATGTCTGGCTGCTGTACAGGCCATGATAGCCCGAGAGCATATAACTCAGCCCGCAGCCCAGCGCGATCAGCTCCAGCCCGGCCCCGCCAAACAGCTCATAGGCCAGCAGAAGGGAGGGGACGAGGGTGTTGGCGGCACCGCAGAAGACAGCCACCATGGCCACGGCAGCCGAAAACCCGGCGGGCAGGCCCAGCAGAGGGCCGAACACGCAGCCAAAGGTGGCGCCGATATAAAAGCTGGGGACGACTTCGCCGCCTTTAAAGCCGGAAGCCAGGGTGATCGCCGTGAGGAGGATTTTGCAGATAAAATCCCAGGGCAGGGCCTGGCCCTGCTCCACGGCGGCGGTGATGACCCCCATGCCCGCGCCGTTGTAGCGGCCCACCCCCATCAGGTAGGAGAGGGCGACCACCACCACGCCGCCAAGGACTACCCGCACCCAGGGGTTGGGCAGCCGCTTGGGGAGCTGGTGTTCTGCTACATGGAGCAGCAGACAGAACAGCCGGGTGACGGCCGCACAGGCCACGCCCAGCAGAGCGACCTGCAAAATGGGCAGGATGCCCAGCGCCGGGACGGCGGAAAGGGCAAAGCGGGTGGGGGCAATGCCGCAGGCCAGCGAGATGCCGTAGGCCAGCAGGGCCGCACAGAACCCGGGCACGAACGCCACCGAGAAGCTCAGGCCCACATCCTCCACCATCATGGCGAAGAGGGTGGCCGCCAGCGGGGTGCCGAACAGGGCGGAGAAGAACGCGGCCATGCCGCAGACCGTGGCCGTGCGGCGGTCATGGTCCGGGAAATGGAACAGCTTTGCAATATTGTAGCCGATGCTGCCGCCCATCTGCAGGGCCGCGCCCTCCCGGCCGGCGGAGCCGCCGCACAGGTGGGTGAGCACCGTGCCAAAGAAGATGGCGGGCACCAGCAGCGGGCTGACGGCCTCGCCGCTCTGCACGGCCCGGATGACATTGTTGGTGCCAACGCCCTCGCACTTGGTTCCTTTATAAAGGGCTACGATGGCAAGGCCCGCCGCGGGCAGCAGCCAGAGCAGCCAGCCGTGGGCACCCCGCAGCTCGGTGACGGCCTCTACCGCCAGATGGAACGCGGTGCCGATGCCGCCGCACAGCAGGCCGATGGGCAGGGCCAGCACCAGCCAGCGCAGCAGCATCCGGGCCATCTCCCTGGCGGAGCGGGCAGCGCGGGAGAACGATTCGCTCATAAAATACACATCCTCACTGGTAAGATCTTTACCGTTCCACTGTAGCATACCCCAAACCCGATGTCAAGAAACGACAAGGCCCCCGCTCCCTTTGTGCGGAAAGGAGCGGGGGCTGCCATTATGGATTCAGAAAAAGGAAAAAGGAGAAAAAAGGAGAACATTTATGTCACGCCCAAAGGGCGGGACCGCGGTTGAATGGGGCAGGGCGGTCATTCCACGTCCTGCAGGGCGGCAAAGTCCTCTTCGCCCGTGCGGATCTTCACGACCCGGGTCACGTTGTAGACAAAGATCTTGCCATCGCCGATGTGGCCGGTGTAAAGGGCTTTCTTGGCGGCCTCCACCACAGAGTCCACCGAGATCTTGGAGACGATGACCTCCACCTTGATCTTGGGCAGCAGGGTGCTGTCCACAGGCACGCCGCGGTATTTCTCGCTGGTGCCTTTCTGGATGCCGCAGCCCATCACCTGGGTCACGGTCATGCCGGTGACGCCCAGATCGTTCAGAGCGGTCTTGAGCGGATCGAACTTGCTCAGCTTTGCGATGATGGACACCTTGTGCATTCCGGTGTCGTACACGCCGTCATGGATGACCGGAGCAGCCTCCCGCACCACAGGGACGGCGGCATCCACCATCCGGGCCGAAGCCTTGTTGACGTCGTCCTCACCCAGGTCGGTGTTCTCATTGGGAACCATGGCCGCCGCGTTGGCGTCGGAGATGGAGAAGCCAGCGTAAGCGGAAGCCAGACCGTGCTCGTGGATGTCCAGGCCGTCGATCTCCACCTCTGGGGGGACGCGCAGGCCGATGATCTTGTCGATGACCTTGAAGACGATGAACATCACGATGAGGACATAAGCATCCACCGTGATGAGGCCCAGCAGCTGGATGCCCAGCTGGGAGAGACCGCCGCCGTAGAACAGGCCCTTGCCCACGCCGTCGCCGCCGTTGGAGAACAGGCCGACTGCAATGGTGCCCCAGACACCATTTACAAAGTGGACGGAGACAGCGCCAACGGGGTCATCGATCTTGGCGATGTGATCAAAGAACTCCACGCTCAGCGCCACCAGGATGCCGGCAACAAAGCCGATGATGAACGCGCCAAACGGAGAAACGGCATCGCAGCCTGCCGTGATGGCGACCAGACCGGCCAGAGAGCCGTTCAGGGTCATGGAGACATCGGGCTTGCCGTACCGCTTCCAGGTAAAGATCATGGTCACGCAGGTGGCCACGGCAGCGGCCAGGTTGGTGTTGAAGCAGACAAGGCCCGTCAGGGTCATGGTCTCGTCGGTGGACAGGCTCAGGGAAGAGCCGCCGTTGAAACCGAACCAGCAGAACCAGAGGATGAACACGCCCAGGGCACCGGCCGTCAGATTGTGGCCGGGGATGGCGTGAGGCTTGCCGTCTTTGTCGTACTTGCCAATCCGGGGGCCAAGCAGGGCCGCGCCCAGCATGGCGATGATGCCGCCCACATTGTGGACGGCTGCCGAGCCTGCAAAATCATGGAAGCCCATGCTCTGCAGCCAGCCGCCGCCCCACATCCAATGGCCGCAGATGGGGTAGACCACCAGCGAGATCATAGCGGAGTAAACGCAGTAAGCTTTGAAGTTGGTGCGCTCGGCCATGGAGCCGGAGACGATGGTGGCGGCCGTTGCGCAGAAAACGGTCTGGAACACGATGTAGACCCACAGCGGGATATCGAGCCCCAGGTGCGAGTAATCTCCCTGAATGAACGGGTCGAACCCGCCGATCAAAGCGCCCGTGCCGCCGAACATGATGCCGAAGCCGATGAGCCAGTAGCACGGGGTGCCAATGCAGAAATCCATCATATTCTTCATCAGAATATTGCCGGTGTTCTTGGCACGGGTAAAGCCTGCTTCACACAGCGCGAAACCAGCCTGCATGAAGTAGACCAGGAACGCTGCAACCAGCGTCCAACAGGTGTTGACAGAGTTGAACATGATAGTACCCTCCCACAGTTTTCCCCGCCGGAGTGCCAGCCCCGGCGGAGGCGTACACTTGAGCCGCGCGTCCCTCTATCAAACGTGGCAGCGCGCAAAACACGGTTCTGAGGGCCCTCTATTTCCCCCAGAGCGCACGGGGCCCGCGGCCCCGCGAAACACAAAAGGCGCTTGTGGAATTTTGCTTCCACAAGCGCCTTTGCTTTCGATGGCACGAGTATAGAACGCCTTGGTCAGACTGTCAATACCCGGAACTCGATTTTGTCATTTTTCACAACACATCCGAAGGATGGAATGAAAAAGTTTGGCACGGTTGTTTTGGAAATTACAGCAGGGTCTTGACGTATGCAGCCAGCTCCGCGTCCTTGCAGGAGGCAAAGAACAGCTCGCTGAACTTCTCGCCGGCCACAGCGCCCTTGAGCAGGTCCGGATCGATGCTCTTCAGGCAATCGATGAGGGGCTTGAAGGTGGCAGCGCGGACGCCGTCCAGGATCTTCTTGTTCCGCTGCTCGGGCTCCACGCGCTCCTTGGGGTAGCCCTGGCCGTGGCCGAAGCCGAACAGCTTCTCAAAGCAGTACTCCAGGTTGAGCTCGCCGCCCCAGCCAAAGCCCTTGGCAAACGGCATGGCCACGGCGTTGCCGTCGTTGACATGGGCAAAGGTGTAGGCGTCCACGGGGTCTTCCACATGGCCGCAGATGACACCGGGGAAGCTGTTCAAAGCCAGCATGGCACCCTCGCCGGTGCCGCAGCCGGTGATGACGTAATCGGCCGCGCCGCTGTTGAGCAGGATGGCGGCCAGAATGCCGCACTGGACATAGGTCAGCTGGGCCTTGTCATCGGCTGCGTACATGCCGTAGTTGACTACCTTGTGGCCCATGGGCTCCACCACTTTTTTCAGGGCGGCTTCAATGATGCCGTTCTTGGCGGCCTGGCTGTTCTCGTTGATGAGTGCGATCTTCATTCCAATATCCCTCCGTTTGGTCTGTTTGCGCAATCAAATGCGGTTCTCCTGTGCTCTAGGGTAACATGGTTTCCCGGCGGTGTCAATGTTCCTGTGCGGGGGTGCTGCTGCCCAGTTTCTTTTTCTGCTGTCGGGCCATAATGGGCATGAGCAGCGGCGTGGGCACAAAGTGCTGGGCGGTGGTGGCAGCCCGCATCAGGGCCGAGGGCACGATGATGGTCTTGCCCCGCAGCATCCCGCGCATGGCTTCCTCCACACAGAGGGCGGGGGAAATGCCCTTGAGGGCGAACACCACCCCGGCCCGGTCGTTGAACTCAGTGTCCACCGGGCCGGGGCAGAGGGCGCAGACGTAGACAGGGCTGTGCTGCTCCCGGAGCTCTTCGGCAATGCCCCGGGTCAGGCTGACCACATAGGCCTTGGTGGCGTAGTAGCCCGCCATATAGGGACCACCCGGCAGCAGGCCTGCCGAGGAGGCCACGTTCAGCACCGTGCCAAAGCCCTGGGCCTGCATTTTCTGCACCGCGAACTTGCACAGCTGGTGCATGGCCAGCACGTTGACTTTGGCCATGGAGAGCTCGGCCTCGGTGCTGGTCTCCAGAAAACTGCCGCAGACGCCAAAGCCCGCGTTGTTGATGAAAATGTCGATCCGCTCCTCGGCCAGCTCCTCACACAGGCGGGTACACTCGCTCTCCCGGGCAAGGTCGGCGGGGAGGACGCGGCAGAACGTGTTGTACTTTGCCAGCAGCTCGGCGGCCAGCTGATCCAGCCGCTCCCGGCGGCGGGCGGTGAGGATGAGGCGGAAGCCGAGCTTGGCATACCGGAAAGCAAACTCCCGGCCGATGCCGGAAGAGGCTCCGGTGATCCAGACGGTCTTGTGAGACATGGGGATACTCCCTTTCTGCGTTTTTTCTTATTGTACCACAGGGCCGGGCAAAACAAAAGCGATGCCTCGGCATCGCTTTTGCAGGGGGTCATGCTTTTACGGTTTTGGCGGCCAAGGCTTTCGCAGGCTTCATCAGAAGAATGCAGACCCCGTTGAAGACGAGGGAGCCGACGATGTACACGAAGAAGAACCGGGGCAGGTTGGCCGCAAAGGTCTCCGCGTCGATGCAGGCCACCGTGAGGTAGGCAAAGCCGACGTTGTTGAGCACCTTGGGGGCATAGGGGTGCAGGATGATGAGGATGAACAGCACCACCGCCAGCGGCAGCAGCAGGCCCGGCAGGCCGCCCAGCACCGGGGTCAGGGCTGCAATGGCCAGCATGGCCAGCACGGTGAGCACCATGCCTACAAGGCCGCCCAGCTCCACGGAAAGGAAGCGGTCCTTGATGTCGCCCTCCATGGTGAACAGCATGATGTTGCTCAAAAACACCAGCCAGCTGTAATCAAATTCAATGACGTGGAAGAACGCGTTGGCGATCAGGATCCACACCAGCATCATCAGGCGGAAATAGAGCAGAAAACGCTTGGTAACGGCTTCGTTCATAAAAGGGAACCTCCATTTTTGGTTTTGGAAAGGAAAAAGTGTGCGGCTCCAGTATACCGTGTTTTGCACAGATTGGCAAGCTTTAATTTACAAAATAAGCAATTAAATCTTGCTTTAAAGCCTACCTTGTTGTCCAGGGGCTTTTCGAGTATAATGGAGCTATAAAAAATCAAGCTTTGGCACAAACAGGAGGCTTTTATTATGAATCAACCCGTTTTGGTGGTCATGGCGGCTGGCATGGGCAGCCGTTACGGCGGCATGAAGCAGATCGACCCGGTGGGCCGCAATGGGCAGGTCATTGTGGATTACTCTCTCTACGATGCCCGCCGCGCAGGCTTTGAGACGGTCATTTTTGTCATCAAGCACGAGATCGAGGATGCCTTTAAGGCGGCCATCGGCGACCGTGTCTCCAAGGTGATGGACGTGAAATACGCGTTCCAGCAGCTGGACGAGCTGCCGGAGGGCTTCTCTATCCCGGAGGGCCGTGTCAAGCCCTGGGGCACCTGCCACGCGGTTCTGGCCGCAAAGCCGTTCATCAACGGCCCCTTTGCCGTCATCAATGCGGACGATTACTACGGCCCGCAGGCATTCAAAGTGATGTACGATTACCTTTCCACCCACGAGGATGGCGAGGTGTACGATTACTGCATGGTGAGCTATCTGCTCAAGAACACCGTCTCGGAAAACGGCAAGGTCTCCCGCGGCGTCTGCCAGGCAAACCCGGACGGCACCCTCCACAGCGTCATCGAGCGCACCCGCATTGAGACCTACGAGGGCGGCATCCACTACACCGAGGATGAGGGCGCTACCTGGGTGGACCTGCCCGGCGAAACGCAGGTCAGCATGAACCTCTGGGGCTTCGGCAAGAGCTTTTTGGAAGAGGCGGACCGCCGCTTTGCAGGCTGGCTGACCGAGCATCTGGCCAAGGACCCGCTCAAGTGTGAGTATTTCCTGCCGCTGGTGGTCACCGAGCTGCTGGAGGAGGGCAAGGCCACGGTCAAGGTGCTGAACAGCACCGATCAGTGGTACGGTGTCACCTACCGGGAGGACAAACCCGTGGTGGTGGCCGGCATCGCTCAGAAGACCGCCGAGGGTCTCTACCCGGAAAACCTCTGGGGCGAACTCTAATTAAAAAAAATGGGCCGTCCCCGTAGGGACGGCCCATTTTTGGTTCTTCTTATGCAGAGTGCTTGTGCTCGTATTTGAGGCGCTCCCGCAGTTCGTCCAGCGTGAGCTGTTTGGTACCATGGCGCAGTCTGGGGTAGGCGCGGAGCATACGGCCCTTGCCAAAGTGGGCCGTGCGGCGGGTGCGCTCCCGCAGTTCCTCGCTCCGGGCAGCCAGCTCCTCGGCCAGCTGTTCCAGCTGCAGCAGCTCGGCGGTCCGCTCGGCTGTGCCCTTGGCCGCCAGCTTGACGGCCTTGGCGGCTTCGGCCGCATTGAGGCGGGAGATCTCGGAAGCCCGGCGGGCGGCGTCCCGGGCCTCGTCGGCCTTGCGGCGCATGGCCTCAGCCGCTTCCTTGGGCGAAAGCTGGGCAGCGGCGTCCCGGGCCTCGGCAGCGGCCAGTTTGAACTGCAGACGGTTCTCGTCCAGCTTTTGGTCGGCCTCCATGGCGGTGGTGCCCAGGATCTCGGTCATGGCGTCGCTGACGGCGTGGATGCTGTCGGCCACATTTTCCAGGGCGTCCAGCTCCCGGGCCAGGTCAGAGGCGGCCACGGCCGTGACAACAACGTCTGCCGCGTAGACAGCGTAGAGGAAGCACATCAGGAGGAACCCGATGAAAGGCGGCACCAGCTCCACCAACCCGGCGATCGTGGGGTGGATGGCTTTCATCATCACCAGCGTGCCCACGCCCCACAGCAGGGAGAACTCCAGACAGATGTAGCCGCCGATGTTGAACGGCTTATCGCTGTAGTCCCACCAGCGGGTGTGGTAGAGCTTGTAAAGCGCCCAGCCACCCACCAGCTCCAGCGTACTGGGCAGGATGACGCCGCCGATGTAGAGCGCCAGCGTGCTGTGCTCAAACGGCGTCAGGACAAACAGGACGATGACCATGCCAAAGCCGTAGATGGGGCAGACCGGGCCGTTGAGGAAGCCCCGGTTGACGATCTGGCCTGTCGTGGCGGCGGCATACACCACCTCCAGGCACCAGCCCAGGCAGGAGTAGACGAGGAAATACGCCAGGATCTGATACAGCGTAAAGCCGCAGACCGTAGTGTTGAGGAAAAACGACAAGGACGGCACCTCCCGTTAGTTCTGCGTTTCGGCTTCAGCCTCTGCGGCGGCTTCGGCAGCGGCCATCTTCTTGAGCACCTTGGGCTCGATCCAGGTCACGCTCTCGTCGCCGGGCAGCTTGCGGGCGATCAGGGCCTTGATCTTGATGCCCATTTCGGTGAACATGCCCTCGTGCTCGGTGCGGATGTTCCACTCCGGCTCGTTCTCGTGCAGGTCAAAGGTCTTCCAGGTGATCTCATAGCCGGAAGCGGGGAAGTACTCCAGACTGTCGCGGAACAGGTCGTCGTCATCGGTCTTGAAGTAAATTTCGCCGCCGTCCTCAAGGAATGCCCGGTACTGGATGAGCTGGCGGGGGTAGGTGAGGCGGTGCTTGTGGGAGGAACCGTTCTTGCTCCACGGGTTGCAGAAGTTGATGTAGACGCGGCGGACGGTGTCCTCCGGGAAGATGACGTTGTGGATCCGCTCAATGTCGGCGCTCATGATCTTCACGTTGTCAATGGGGCGGTCAGCCGCCTGATAGGCGGCCTCCACTTTCCGCTTGGCCAGGATCAGCACCTTGTCGGTGATGTCGATGCCCAGGTAATTGTTCTCCGGGTGGGCGCAGGCCAGCTGGGAGAGGAAACCGCCCTTGCCGCAGCCCAGCTCCAGCACGAAAGGCTGCTCCGGGCGGGCATACTGGGCGTGCCATTTTCCGCCCAGCACAAAGGGGTCGTGGACGTGGAAGTCGCTGGCCAGCAGCTCAGCGCGGGCATAGGGCTTGAAACGCATTCTCATAGTAATTCAGACTCCTTGTAGTTTGTGTTGATTATTCCCGATTTTTCAAAAATTCCGCTGCCTCTTCGGGTGTGGCGGCGCAGCTGCCCTGGCAGATGCCGGGCTTGCCGCCGCCCCGGCCATTGAGGGCGGTGTTCAGGGCTTTGGTCAGGGCGCGGACATCGCCGTCTGCCTGAGCCAGGCAGTAGCCGGTGCCCTTGTCTGTGGGGGTCAGGGCGGCGCACAGGCCGCTGGTGGCCTCGCTCAGGCGGACCGCCAGCCGGTGCAGGCCGTCCGGGTCCAGTCCGTTCACGATGCGGATGGCGTCCTCCCCGGGGGTCACCAGCTGGGCCATGGTGTCAAACAACTGGCTGCACAGCCCGAAGTGGGCAAATTTCAGGGCGGTGTACTCCTCGTACACCCGGTGGACGGCGTTGGCCGTCTCGGTGGATTTGGCGCTCAGCAAAGCGCCAATGTCCGCCTGCCGGGCCCGCATGGCCTGGGCTTCCGCAAGGGCCCGCTGGCCGCAGACCACGCTGAGCCGGACGCCGCCCTTGTAGTTTTCGGACGCCAGGATCTTGATCTGGCCCACCTGCCCGGTGGTGGCGGTGTGGGTGCCGCAGCAGGCGCAGACGTCTGCCCCCGGGATGGTCACGATCCGCACCTGGCCCGCGATCTCCTTTTTGCTGCGGTAGGTCAGGGCCGCCAGCTCCTCCGGCGTGGGGTAGGTGATGAGGACAGGCACATCCTGCCAGACGATTCGGTTGGCGGCAAGCTCGGCCTCCCGCAGGCCCTCGGCGGAGATGGGCACGCTGGTGTCCATCCGGACGGCCTCGGAGCCGATGTGGAACCCCACGTTCTCAGCCCCGAACATGGCGTGCAGGATGCCGGAGAGGATATGCTCGCCGGTGTGCTGCTGCATCTTATCGAACCGCCATTCCCAGTCGATGGATTCGGCAGCCTCGGCCCCGGGCACGGCCCCGGCGGGCAGGGCATCCACCGTGTGCCAGATGACGCCCTCGCTCTCATGGACATCCGTAACGTGGAGCACGGTGCCGTCGGCCAGGGTCAGGGTGCCGCGGTCGGCCGGCTGGCCGCCGCCCTCCGGGTAAAAGACGGTGCCGTCCAGTGCCAGCTTTCCGCCCGTTTTGCCCGGCTCCACAGCAAGGATACGGCCGGTGGCTTCCCTGCGGAACGCATCGGCCTCGTAATATTTTTCAGTGCGCTGCATTGATTTTCCTCCTGAAAACCTCTCCGTCATCGTCGCTTCGCTTGATGACACCTCTCCTGTCAGGAGAGGCTTTGGCAGTCCGTTTTGTTTCCAAGCAGACTCC
>OIRQ01000015.1_pt1 | contig 57855 bp, 92 predicted proteins | sample 1586271 | NCBI WGS metagenome assembly OIRQ01 (sample SAMN02674970, study PRJEB24791) | human gut metagenome, SKBSTL043 | isolation source: stool | host: Homo sapiens | place: USA | reverse complement strand
AAAGCGATTGCCGAATTTGATTGTCCTCGCTTCGCCAGTCCAAACTCTATTGAGTTCTTCCGACAGGCTCGGACCGTTGTACGTAGTGAGCATTGAGAGAATCTCATTAAGACGAAAGTCTTTCAGTTCAAACCGTGGGGTTTTCATTCTTCATCGTCCTCCTCGTCTCTCAAAACTCCTACCCAACACTCCATCGGGAAGGCAACCCAACGCAGTTTTCCCTCAAAGTGGAGTTGCATAGCCCAAGACAAACCGTACTCTTTGGCTCCCGGCGTTTGGTGCGCCACAAGCCGCAGGTTTTTCTCGCCCTTGCGGATGTCCTCCGCGGAGATCCCCTGCTTGAGCAGGCTTTCATACGTTTCTTTGTTGAGTTTCCCTGATCCCTTTATCATTCCTCGTCCTCCTGGTCCCACGGGCGGAATCGGTGAACTACGACTTGTTTCGACAGGGAGTCACGCCACTCACGCCCATCAAACTTCGCAACGCGTCGAATCTTGTGCTGTATTGCATTTACGTCGGTCTCGCACCGCATCCATACGCCTTCCGGCGGCGTCACCTCCGGGTACTCGTTCCACTTGTGCGGGTCGTACTCGCGCACTTCTTCGAGCATGTCTTGAGTTGCTTGAAGAGAGAATTGGTATTTGTCGCCGAAATAAATGCGTGTAGTAATACTTTCTCTGAATAAATTTGGAATTGAACCACTTACGTCCGCCAGCCTCGACGAGAAGCTTCCGTCACTGATCTCATCGAGCTTCCGCTGAAGCTCATGGTCTTTTAGTCTGTATCTCATTGCTCCTCCTCAACCTTTTCGACCATGTCGGGCGTTATCACTAACGCATGGAACGGGCCTTCGCTTTTGCGGAACCAAAGGGTCATCTGCTTCAAAAAATTTAGCTCGGCGAAGATGCGCTTCTTGTTAGATGCAAGCTGTCGGGAGAAGTCTCCGTTGCTAAGCGCATCGAGCTTGCGTTGCAGCTCGCGGTCTTTCAGTCTGTATTTCATGCTTTCACTCCTTGTTCTGCCATGCCAAAGGCGATGTCCTCGATCATCGAACGCTTGACCGGGGGGATTATCACGGCCTTGGTCTCGGTCTTCTTCTCGGCTTCCTTCTCGGCTTTCTTCTCGGAGTTGTACGCTTCGTACACCTCGCGAGCGCATGCGGGATCTGCGTACGCCTGATCGGCCAGACTGACGATCGGGTCGGCACTGCCAGTCACTTTCAAGATCTTCGCGTCGACGAGCTTCGACACGGTGTATTTGAAAGACGAGCATTGCGGGCGCAGGCCCAACGCGCAGAGCAGCGCCGACATGCGCATCGGGCCTTTCTCGCCGAGGAGTCTGAGGGCCTTGTCTGCCCTCACTCCGATGTATGGCTTACCGCTCATCTAATGCTCACGCTCTCGCGCGCCTCCAGGCTGCAGCCGGGGACCTCGACGCCGTCGAGCAGTGCCTGCTTGATGGCGACCTTGTTCGGACTTACGGTCGTCTTGACGGTCGTGTAGGCCTCGGGCAGGTTTGCGCCTTCGTCGACGGCAACGGCCTGCGTCGTGCGGATGCTCACGGTCACGCGGCCAGTCTTGACCTTGCCGGTCGCGTGTAGCGCATCGAGGAGCATGGCCTTGAGGTAGTCGGATCGCTTCTGCATGGACTTGACGCGGGCGAGCATGCGGTCGGCCTCTTCCTTGGCGGCCTTGGCCTCGGCATCGAGCTCGCGAAGGTAGAGCGCCGTGGCCTCGATCTTCTCAGCGGCTTCTGCTTCGACTGCGTGGAGTTCGTCGGCAGAGAGGATTTCTCCAGTTTCTTCATCGAGCTCGATGTGATCGAGGGCTTGACGGATGGCGTCACTGATTTGGTAGAGCTTCATTTTGCGTACCTATGAAAAATCCCCGCCGGTTAGGGCAGGGCCGATTGAGAAAAATGGGTGTGGCTGTTACTGAGCAGTCAGGGCGCGGTAGCAGGACAGTTGCCTCACGCTGTAGCCGTTACGCTCGAGCATGTCCTCGATGGAACCGAGGTTCATGCTTGTCACGGCTTCGTAGAAGCGAGGCGCGAAAGGCGACTGGAGGAGACGCATCAGCTTGAGAACGGTCTCGAGGTCTTCGCGGAAGAGGTACCTCCAGTAGTAGACGAAAGTCCGCAGGTTCTCGGCCTCACGCGCGGAGAGGACGATCGAGCCCGCGGGGATAGGGTGCAGGCCACAGTGTGGGCAGCCGCCGTCGGGGCGCGTGGTGTGCGGCACCTCGGGGACATCGAGCTCAACCTCTCTGATGAAATCGAGGCAGTCTTCTAGCTGAGTGCGCGGCAGTTGGTCGTAGCGGGCGATCTGGTAGCGTGCCTTGATGGCGCGGTAGATCGTCCGATAGTTCGATGATGTCTTGTGTGCACGGATGGCGACTTCGCGCTGAATGGCGCGCTGCTCGGCGGGCGTGATTGTTTCCTGTGCTTCGTAGCGTCCAGTCTTGCGAATAGCAGGAAGGACTTCGGACGTGACCCAGCGCTTGAAGCGCTTTGCGGATTCGAGCTTGGAGCCGAAGATCAGAGCGTAGAGGCCGGACTCGTTGACGCAGTTGACCGTCTGGATGCGGTTGAGCTTGTCGATGATTTCAGACTTGATGAGGTCTTCGGATCAACGTGATCTTTGATCGCTTTGCTAGAGTTTGCGTATCCAAGCGATGAACAGATGTCGACTGCGACGAAAAGCGGGGATTCGGGCGCACCAAGAGTGCGGACGGCATTATTCTCGAAAGAGAATATCGTGGGGATAGACATTCAAGTCTCCTATGTGTTTTTTAACACCGCGCACACTGACGCCAATCAGTGGTGGGCGGACTTGCGAGTTGGCGTACCGGCACATAGGAACCAGCCTCCCGAAGGAGCTCGCAAGCCCACCCAGAATTCGGAGACTTGCAAGATGGCATAACGATTCGTTACCCCATCTGGTGGGTACGCGAAACGCATACCCAATGCGCTCAGACAACAAAAAAGCCGCTCGATTAAACGACCGGCGCTGAGCGCCTATGCGTTCGGGACGCCAATCCCGACCACATCTTTTTCATGTGGTGAGGAAAGTATGCACCAAAAGTGGCCACGTGTCAACCATTCCGCCCGTTGTGAAAAATAATTCTCACCACGGTATATCAACCATTAAATCCGATTACCCTGAAAACCCTCGTGCCATCCGCCAAGATGGTGGGCGAGGACTTGCGGGGTGAGAAAACCGTTCAATAGGAAACAGCCCCGCCGAAGCGGTCCCGCAAGCCTCTCCCATAAAGGAGACGAGCATGTGCGCAATTTTGCGCAGATGTTCTTTGCTCACAAAAAAAGCCGCGTTGGCGGCCTTAGCGCCTATTGATTCGGGTTTCTCAGGCCCGGTCGCACCATTGCGGTGTCGACACAGGAAGCATACCCGAAACAGAGGCGCGTTGTCAAAGCTAGTCCTTCCTTGTCCTTAATACATGCATTTCTTTCACGACCGCCCATCCTTTGTACTGCCGTTTTTTGATGTCGTTCAGTTCGAACTTTGTGCCGTCTGGAAGGTGCGGCTTGCAGTAGAAGATCTTGTCTCCCCTGGTGTGATCGAAGACCTTCACCCACTTTCCGTAGCATTCGTGATACGTAATTGAGTGATACCGGCTTGTGTCGCCTTCAAAGTAGCACCATCCTTTCCCTTCCGGATCGCCCTCGGTGCAGCAGTAGGCGCGAGGCAGAATCGCGTAGATACATCTGTTGTCGATATGTGTCATGAGACAGACGCAGACGGGGTCGTGCATATCTCCGACCTTTTCGCCTTTCCATTCAATCCAATTCATTGCTGATCCTTGAAAAAAAAGCCCCCGGCGTGTGCCGAGGGCTTGAGTTATTCGAAAAAATCGAATGACTGATCAATTTGACAGCGTTGTCAAGATGGTCAGAAGGGTACGTCAGAGTCGTATGTCGACTCGGGAGCGCGTCGCTGTGCAGCAGGCTTGGCCTGCGCCGGATTCTCGTCGTTGTCCTTCTTTGAACGCAGGAGCTGGATCTGCTCAGCGATGATCTCCGTCACGTAGCGTTCTGCGCCGTCTTTCTCGTACTTGCGCGTGCGCAGACGACCTTCGACATAGAGCGGGTCGCCCTTTGCCGTGTAGTCGCGTATGATCTCCGCTAGTCGACCGAATGCGCAGATGCGGTGCCACTCGGTTTCCTGCTGGACGTTGCCGTCCTTGTCGCGCCACTTGCGTGACGTGCCGAGGGAGAGATTCGCGATGACGTGATCGCCTTCGCGGATCTGGGGATCGTTGCCGAGATTCCCGATGAGGATGATCTTATTCACTGATGCCATTGTTAGCTTCCTCCTGTGTAGCCTGTTCGGTCATTGCTTGTTCAAGTTCGTGACGACGAGCTCTGAATGCTTGCGCGATCTTTTCGCGGTCTTCGTAGCAGAGACCCTTGGAGGCGATCTCCTTACCCATTGCCATTAGCTCGTCGGGTGTTTCGGCGCTGATTGTGCGGGACATAAGGTCGGCGAATTCGTCTGGCGTGACGCCAGCGCTATCGAGCCACTTCTTGATCTCTGCGCCGACCTCCGGTGTGAGAATTAGCGGATCAGTGCGAGAGGAGAAAAGTCCGGTACGGTCTTTCGACGCGTTCGCAAAGTGCCCGTCGTGGACGAGATCAAACATGATCGTGAACTCATAATCGACTCCGTCGCGCTGCTCGACCTTCATGCCGAGCTTCTTGATGACCTTCTTACCGTTGACGTCCTCTTGCGCCATCTCTGTCTTACTCCGCATCGTCGCGATGATGTGGAGTTTACTGGTGAGCATTGCGTCGACAAACTGTCGATGGCGAGGTGTCATCTCGTTCCAGGCAGACCACGAGTTCCCGCGATAGCGTGCCTTCGCAATGCGTTCGACTTCCTCAAGACAGCCGCCCTTGCCGTTCCATTCATGCGTCATCGAGTCGATGATGAGAATGTCGTAGCCTGCGTCCTCGGCCGCCTTGATGGCTTCCGTGTATCGCTCTGGTGTGAAGGGCGCGTCCAGATCGAGAACGTCGAACTCAGGCATGCCGGACATGTCAGCGTAGAGAGATGCTGAACCGCGCTCCGTGTCGATGACGGCGATCTTGCCGCCGATCCCCTTGGCGAGCAGAAGAGCGCCGTAGGTTTTGCCGGAGCCAGATGTTCCTGACAGAGCGAGGCGAAGTTTTGAGGCGCTGCGAACGGCCTTTTTGAAAGTGAATGTCATGATGTGTCGTCCTCAGAAAGGTATTTCGTCGTCGTTGATCGCGTAGAAGTCTTCGAGAGTCTTGTCGTAGATCGGCTCGGGACGCTTTGCACGTTCGCCGAACCACTGGGCGCGCTCGAAGTGGTCGCGGTTGTCGTACTCGGGATACGGGTCGAAGTCGTCCTTGTCCTCGTCCTCTGGCTCGGGCATCGGAAGCTCGAGCGGCTCAAGTGAAGTGATCGTCATGCTTACTCCTCTGGGCATTCGAAGCCCGGCTCAGGGGCGAGGATGCAGTCGACGCGATACAAAATCATTTCCGTCGCCTCGAAGAGCGCAACTTCGAGCTCGTCGTTGATGGCGTCGATGATCTTGGTGACCTCTCTTGCCGAGCTTGCGTCCTTAAGGCTCGTGATCGCTGCAATGAGATCGGTAGAGGAATTGGGATTTACGAGATACGCCACAAGCACTTCTTCTTGCCTGTTCGTGACGTAGTTCTCGCAGAGCTCGTCGATGTCCGCGTTCGGCGTATGCTCTGCCTGTTGCGCGATGCTTCGCGCGATGTCAGTCAAAGTCTTCATTCGTTACTCCATGCTCCAGTGATGAGCGCGCCAGCGATGATCGCCAGCGCTCCGATGAAAGTGATGAGCGTCCAGACGCGGCCAGGGCGCTCGCATGAAAAAGGCTCGACGTTCTGCCGAGCCTGCTTTGCTGCGCGCCGCTGCTCGAGCGGTCGCTTTCGAGTAATTCGTTTCATGTCGAAGTCCCTTGGAATGTGGTCAATGATGTGGGCCGGGTCGGAGAAGCTCATGCTGCTTCCTCCTCCTCGCGCTCCTGCCAGAGCACGCGAAGCTCCTCGAGGCAGTCCTCCATGATGTCCTTGTCGAGCCCCGCGTCGTTGGCTGCTTCGGTGAACTCTTCGATTGTGACGAGCTCGCCTCCGGCTGTAAGCGTGTCGAGATCGAGCACGTACCCGTCGACAAGGATCGGCTGTTCGTCCGGATACTCGTCGTACACTGACGGGACGCCGCCCATGCCGAAGTAAAAACCGTTGCTCATGCGAAGTACCTCAAGGCGAGAATGGTGATGGCGATGGCTGCGGGGCCGCCGACCGTGAACAGGCGAAGTCCGAACGTGATGGTGTCTTCGGACGTAGGCTCGTACTGGACGAGCTCGTCGGCGCTGCGGCCGGTGAAGAAATCGAGAAGAGACATAGCTTTCTCTCCGGTTGGGAAAATGAAAAAAGGCATTCAGATGCCGCCCTAGGAGATGCCACGCCGAAGTGGCCGGCGGCACGTGAATGCCTTCTGATGAAAGTGGGGTGAGGGAGCCGGGGTGAACGCAAAAGCCTCTCGTCTGCAGATGCCCCGGCTTTGGGATCTGGCCTAGTGAGCCGCCAGATCGGCGCATATCTGCGTCACGCCGTTGCCCTCGAAGTCGTTACGGAAGTTCGTCCATGACGCACTGGACGTTGACTGCCACCTGCTCGTACTTCTCCGCTGCGGGGCAGTGGATGACGGTCGGCTCGGTCTTCATGTAGAAGGCAAGCGCGGCGGCGTTCGCGATGCTCAGGAGTGCGTACTCATGGACATCGGCTTCGCAGCAGGTCTCGCGACCGACCGAACGTAGGTAATGCGCAAGCCTGACGTCGAAGTCACTTTTTGTCATCGTTGTTCTCCTAGTAGCCGTCCCGCGTGTCGCTCTTTGCGGGTGCCCGCGAGACGGCAATAAAAAAGCCCCCGGCGTGTGCCGAGGGCTTGATGAAGTGTCGTAGGTTAGAGAAGCAGTTTCTGTATGGCGGCGGCGGAGATCAGTTTGATCGTCCCCAGCGTCAGAGGCACCGTTTTCTCTTTGGCGAAAGCTTTGAGTTTGTCGACGAACCCCTTGGTTCGAACGGTCTCCAGTAGCGAATACCCGTCGAGCGTGAGCGAAGGATTCGCTGCAATCCCGATTTGAAAGTGGCCGTCAGCGCTTTCAGTCACGTACAGGCCTTCGATGTAGCCGCTGTCGACCAAGAGCTTTATGTGCGAGAACACGACGCGAATGCTGGCGTCCTGATCGCGATTGCGGCGTTCGGAAAGAAGCTGCCCTTCCTTCCATTCGTCGAGGTTGTTTGCGTCGTTCACGAACTCCTCAATCGTCTCAGCCTCAACGTGCGCGAGGATTGTCCGCATCAAGTTCCAATCAAGTTTCATGGAAATTCGGCGCGGAAACCTCTGTCTTCAGACAGGGGAGGAAGCGCCGTCCTCCTTTCTAAGTTCGGTTAAATCTTTGCGGATACCCGCAGGCTCCGCTTACGCGGCCCGAAGGCCGGTTGACATCCTTCGCCAATGTTGGACGGGGTTTGGTGCCTGCAACACCGCTCCTACCTCTTAGAGCTTTTAATCACAGGCCGCAGAGCGTGGAACTAGGATGTACATCCCACGGTGCCTGTACATTCCCTACCAACGTAGCGCCTCTCGAAAGAGGGGCGCTGAGGCTAGTCAATAAAGGCTCTTTCAAGCCTCTGCCTTCAGACAGGGGTTATTGACGGAAATCTCCAAAGTGTCGGGACAGTATATCCGCTCATTTTATTTGTCGTTCCGTCACTTCTCGTGATCTTGACCGCGTTGAGGCAACTCTGATTCAGCGGTACCGTCCTCGTTGCAACGAAGTGGTTCCCCGCTAACGGGACAAATAACCGCGTCGAACGCCGTCCACGCTGCGGCGATTGCGTAAATCAAACGCACGTCGTCGTGCGTGGTTGGCGTTACCACCAGGCGCTTGTCGATTATTTCAACATCCATTGTTATCTCCTTTCGAAAACCCATCTAAGCCCTCTCGGTTGAAAGGGCTTGAATCGGCTTTCAATCGAGACGCGGTTGCGCATCGTCTGCGCTCTGGCCGCTCGGGGCTTTGCCCTCTGCTTCGTTTCAGCTGTTCTCGATCTAGCTCGTGGGGCGAGCTTGCGTCGTTTTCAGGTGGTCCCCAACCCACCCGCACTGGAAGATACCCTCCAGCCGTCCTGCGTACTTTTCATACACGACCTTTGCGACTACCGTTCCGTCGCGTGATGCGCTCCCGACAGACCCTTCTGTCCAGGATCGCACCCGTTTGGCGGGCGGTCCCCGACGCGCTACGTGAGCGCACCGAGATTCGAAGAAAGAGCCGATAAACGGTTCGTTGTCTTCGTATACGTGAAGTATATACGATGAGTGTACGCGTTGCACATGGTTCGTTTATAGGGATAACCCTTAGTAGTGTACGGGAGGTACAAAAAAGCCCCGAAGTGGGGCTTTGTGAGTTTGTCTTTAGGGGGGCTTGTTATGCCTTGCGGATGTTGCAGGTCGTCACGACGCGGCCTCGGACTGCGAATCCATGCTCGAGTTCTTCGGGGTCAAGCGCGTAGGCCTTGTACATCGGGTTGTCGCTGATGATGTGGAACTTGCGGCCGATACGTTGGACGCGCTTCACATAGAGGCTGTCATCAAGCGAGAAAGCGAACATCGAGTCCGTGTAGAAGCTTTCTACGCTTCTGTCGATGATGACGAAATCGCCGTCTTGCAGCGTTGGCTCCATGCTGTCGCCATTGATGATGATGAGGTTCAGGCAGTTTGGGTTTACATCTCCGCAGTTCCGCGTGATCCAGGAACGATTGACCTGCATGACTTCAACGACAGCCGCATTTGGATTGAGCGACTCATTGACGCCGCAGGACGCTCGCACATTCAGTAGCGGAATGCACACGGTGTTCTCGCAGACAATCGACTGGTGCATCGTAGAGTCTTCCGAACCAGTAATAAGCCACGATGGGGAGACTCGAAGCACTTGGCACATTCGCGCGACCTCTTCTACTCCGGGGCGGTTTCGTCCACTGAACCACGCAGACACCGCCTGCGGACTTACTTCGATCTGCCTTGCAAAGGCCGCCTGTGAGATGTCCCGCTCTTGCAAGATCAAGCGGACTCGATCCATAAGTGAGGTGATTGACATAGGAAGCTCCTTTGTGTTTCGCACAGTGTACGCGACATTCACGTATCGTACATTGATTCTTGGAGATGCGCTATACTTCACGTATACAAACATCATGGAGAGTGTAATGGATACGTTTACGGTTGCCGTTGATCGAGCAGGGTCACTCGCGGAGCTGTGCCGTCGATTGAGCGACGTGCCGGGATTCCCGAAAGTGACGCCGCAAATTTTCTCCGGCTGGCGTCGACGCAACCAGATCCCCGACGGGCGCGTCTGGCAGGTGTCGTTCGCGACCGGTATTCCTCCTTGGGAAATCCGTCCCGACCTGTACGATCGGCCAGAAGACTATCTGGCCAAGGTCTCTAAGGCCGCAAGCAAATCTATCGAGTGAGGTCGTGATGAGCTACGCAGCGGAAAGGTGGGCGCGTAGTCAGAAAGTTGGCAATGCTTCGGCGAAGTTTGTGCTGATTGAACTGGCGAACGCGCTCAACCGCGAAAGCGGCAAGTGCTTCCCCAGTATCGATGCGCTTCAAAAGGCCACGGAACTGAACCGCAAAACAGTGATTGCCGCAACTAAGTTCCTTGAGGAGAGGGGTTTCATCACAAAGCAGCGTTCGTTCGCGAACGGGAAGCAGACCATTTACTACGGTTTCCCGTCGTTTAATTCTGCCGACTGGGACGCAAAGAAAAGTACCGAAAGCGGTACTTTGGAAAGTACCGAAAATGGAACTTTACTCGACGAAAGTACCAGAATCGGGACTTTGGAAAGTACCGAAATCGGCACTACCGAAAGTACCAAAACTGGAACTCACGACAGTACCGAAAACGGGACTTTCGAGAGTACCGTTTTTGGGCCTGTAACAGGGAATAAGAACAGGGAAATAGAACAGGGAAGTAGAACAAGGAATAGCTTGCCCGCGCAAGCGCCGTGGGAAACCGACCATCTTACCAACGACGGTAAAAAGGTCGAGGAGCCGAAGCCGAAGCGCACGACAACAGACAGGGGATCGCGACTAACGATCACTGAACTACCAGACGACTGGAAGGCTTTCGCCGAACAGGAAGAACCTGACCTTGATCCTAAGCGTCTCTTTGAAAACTTCAAGGATTACTGGAACGGACTCTCTGGAGCTAAGGCAATCAAAAAGGACTGGAAGGGCACTTGGAGAAACTTCGTCCGCAGCTTCCATAACGCCGAAGACTGGAAACGTCGACCGATGCTCAAACGTGCACCTACTCACTCATCTTCTCGACCCGGTCAGTTCGTCGAGAAAAAACAATCCGAACGTGACTACTTTGACTGGTAAACAATGACTACTGACATCACCACAAAACTCAAGACGGCCTTTGCCGCCCCCGCTTCGAAGGAGTTTACGTTCGAATGCCAGATTCACGGCGTCCAGACGTACACCACATATCAGCGTCGCGACGGCTCTTGGGCTGATCCGTACTGTCCGGAATGCCGAAGGATCGAGAAGAAACGCGCCGAGCTGCTTGCAGAGATGCAGGCGGACGCGAAAGAGCGCGCCGGTGGATTGACTCGTGCGCTTCACTGCGAAAGGCCGCTGGACTTCGACGTGCCTTGCTTCGCCAACTATCAACCTGAGACGCAGGAAGAAGAGCGCAACCTGTCCATCTGCCGCCGCTTTGCCGAGCGGTTCACGGAACGTGAGCTTGAGCGAGAGAGGGCGCATAACGCACAGGAACCGGATTGGCGCTCTAAAAACTTCATGGGTCTTCTGCTCTTCGGCAACTATGGCACGGGCAAGACGCATCTTGCCTACTCAATCCTGAAGGAACTCGATCGCCAGGGACTGCCGGGGTTCTACATCACAATCCCCGACCTCTTCGACCGCATCTCCGACCGCGTCAATCGCATTGACGTGGCTGACGTGCTCGGAAAGCTTTGCATGGTCTCTTGCCTTGTCCTCGATGAGATCGGTGTCCAGTCTGGCGACGCCGACGAGAAGAAGCGTCTCTACCAGATCATTGATGGCCGTATCAAGAACGGTCGCCCGACCATTCTCGTCACGAACCTCGATCGCTCTGAGTTGGTAAACCTGTTGACCGAGCGCGTGGTTTCTCGCGTTATCCAGTCGTCTTACAAGCTTTTCTTTACTGGACGGTGCAGGCGTGAACCCACGCGCCGCTCTGCCGAGGAGGTTTTCTGATGGATCAGACAGTTTTGACGATTGAATATATTAACGAAAGAAACAAAGCCTTGACTAAGGCCGGTGAGGGTATTGTCGCCGCTCGCAAGAGCCTCGATCAACTCGAGGAAGCCCTGAGAGGAACCGTCTCGGGCAAGTTCCCTGACATCGGGCAAGTGGCAGACACGACGCACAAGCTTCGTGAAGAGATCGACCAGATTCTGATCGGCCTGGTTGAGTCGAGCATGGTTAAGCCAGAAAGGAGGCTTTGATGATCCTCGATGAGTTCACCGGACGCAACTGCAAGCGCACCGAGTTCGTAGACGCGCAAGGCAAGCACTGGATCGTCCGCACGGATCCGGTCTTCCGAGACTACAAGCTCGTTTGCTACGAAACAGTGCTGCTCTTGCAACTGGACTACTGCAACAAAAAGCACGGACTCGTCACCAGCGCAACTAAAGAACGCGCGCTCATGAAACACGACGGCTTCGTCGCACGGCTACAGAGGGCTGAAGCAGATCAACTCAATAAAGCCATCTATCCATAAGGAGAAACGAGTGAAACGACAAGACTTCGAGCGCTTTTTGAATGAACGTGCGCACGGCGTGACTTGTGCCGTCTGTGGCCGTCAGGACTGGATGATGAATGTGAACGAGGAAAACGAAAACATCCTCATCATGTGCAGCCACTGCGGCCACGTCGTCTCGTTCAATCGTAGCTACGTTAAGTCGCTGCTAGGCGAGACCGATGTAGAAGACCCTGGTAGCGATAGCTCCGATAACGAGGGTGGTAATGCCGACAATGATTTTGAACATGGTCATGCCGACCTTCCCGTCGAGCCTGATGTTCAAGCTGTTGACCTTCCCGTCAAGACCGGTGCTCAAGCTGTCGATCTTCCTGTCGAGACTGTTGAGCCGACTGGTGAGGTCAGCCGAGTTGCTGTCGATTCTGGCGTTGAGTGTGGTGCTCAGGTCAGAGAGCGACTTGTTGACCCTGGCCTCGGAATTGTCGATCGCTTGAGTAAGGCGGTTTTCGATTTGATCGCTGTGGTCAAGATAAAGCTTTACCCACTGTGATTCTTCACTTTTGTCCATGAATCTGCTCCTCAACAAAGGCCTTGTCGAAAAACACAAGATGGCCGCAGTGATTGCACCTGATCGTGATCGTGCTGTCGGCCATCGTTTGATCGTCTTTGCTTTTTTCGGGCAACGGCTTGTGTTCAGTAATGGCGTCGATGTCTTCAAGCGAAACGACATGATTGGCCAGATCAACAGAGCCGACCATGCCGTTGGCGGATTGAACGCACCAGTCTTCGTGCTGGCAAATGGAGCATGAAAAGCCACCGGTTCGCTGATTCAAAAAATCAGTGAACTCTTTTACGGAAATTGATTTCAAGTTTTCCTCCGTGGGTTGGTTGAACGTTTGTCTGGGGAGACAACCTCAATCTTCTCACGGGGGAGCCAGAGAGGTAACGAGAATGACAGGGTTTTGGACTTACATGTGCGTGCTCACGGTCGTTGTTGGCATAGTCGCAATCGCATGGATTTTTCGCGACTGGAGGGGCTAAGAGATGAACTTTGCGCAACTCTTCTTTTCGATCTTGGCCTTCGGCGTGCTCACGCTCGGAATCTTTTGGGCTTTTCAGGAGGCAGCTTATCGGGCACAGGTCTTGGGTGATTCGATTACGCCGCCATTTCTGCGAGGCATATCGGCAATGATTGCGGCCGTGTACGCGGCTTCCGCCGTTGTTTCATCGCTGTATTGGCTAAGGAGCGTGCTCGCATGACGGACGAAATCGAATGCCTTATAGGGATCGTCCTGCTTTTCGTCATGTACGTTGCATGGATTTTTGAGAGCGATGACCGGGACGAATGAGCAAAAGCATATTGACCACAGGAGGACGTTATGAGGTGGAACATCAAGGGCTTCGACCAGTACGAAGTCGACGAGGCAGGGCAAGTCTGGGCCAAGCCGCAAAAGCGCCGATTCGGCAACAGCTGTCGCCTGATCCCCGAAAAGCCACTAAAGCTCGAAAAGGCGGGCACGTGGCAGATGCGGAAGGCGGGGCTGCCACAACGTCTACGCCCCGACGAAATTGAACAACTCAAAATCGCAAAAGGAGAAACCGATGCAACTCACTCGTAGCCCCCGCATGTCCGAAATCAAGGACGAGGACTTTGAGCCGATCGAGAAGGACGGGAAGCTCAATGCCCCCAAAATCGGCGAGCGATGCCTTTTCCTGCTCAGAGCCTGGCACGGGCGTCCTGTCAATGGCTTCAGGGTCTTCGGATATCGGGAGGACGATGCGCTCATCTACGTACCTCTCTACAAGCAAAGCCTGTCGCTCCTGAACGTCAAGGGATGGATTCGCGTTGGCGGTGAGCCGTTCTATAACGGGCGCTTCGGAGGTGCGAAATGACCAGCCTCTTCACACCTGACGAACTACCGCGCATGGCTAAAACGCTCAAGACGCTCGAGACGACCATCGACGCGATCGTCTGCGCAGATGAAAGCCAGCACGTGAGAAATCACTCATGGGATCGCTTGGACAACCGCAAGCGCGTCAAGCAAGCACTCCGCGCAGCAAAGCATCAGGCAGATTCCATGCTGCGACTGATGGAACGCACCGACCTCGAGAGACTCGCACATGAATAGAAAAGTCTTCGCGCTCGGGCGCATGAAGTCCGGACAGATGAACCGCACAGAGGCGGCTTATGCAACCACGCTAGAAGCCGCCAGAAACGCGCAGGAGATCGTCTGGTATGCCTTTGAAGGCGTCACTCTTAAGCTCGCAGATGGATGCCGCTACACGCCTGATTTCGCTGTTCTACGAGCTGACGGCGTCATGGAGATGCACGAGGTCAAAGGCTACTGGACCGACGATGCACGTGTGAAGGTCAAGGTTGCTGCTGAGAAGTTTCCGTTCGTTTTCAAAGCTGTCTACAAGCAAGCAAAGAAAGACGGCGGAGGTTGGAGGATTGAGGAGTTCTGATGATCACGAAAGAGCAAGAACAGCGACTTCGCAACTGGGTGCGAGCAAACCGCGAATGCCCAAGAGTCAAGAAGGGGGCGACGCTTGTCTTCTGTGAGTCGCTTCGCTACTGGTATGACCACGAGGCGGAAGAGGGAGATGACGAGCCGCCGACGCGACCGCCGCAGGCAGAGAGACGGGGCATCGACGTCGACGACGCTAACCTGCTCGACCGAGCTTACAGAGATCGAGAAATGCGTAACATCAGCCGCGCAGTTCTGCGCATGTTCTACTGCGAGAAGCGCCACCCCAGGGACATCGAACGCGAGCTCTCGCTAGGGGAAAAGACGCTCAACATGCATAGGGAACGAGCCGTCAATCAGATCTTCCGAATTGTTGAATCTTTGGAGAGGGAGGCGTAAAATGACCAAATAAGGTCGTATGACAGCTGCAGTTGGCAGTCCGGTTTTCCGTGGGCTCCCGTATGGGAGCTTCGGCGTGCCCGAAAGAAACGAACCCGCAAGCGTATGCAAGCGTTTCAGAGCTGACGCTAGCTTGAGTTAAGATGTAATTGAGCCCGTGGTGAAGAACTGCGGGCTTTTTTCGTTTACAACACCGCGCACGCCTCTCAACGATGCGCAACCCGCGCGGTTTCCATTCGCTACCTTAGGTCAGTTTGCTCTAAGGCCTGGGTGGGGAGAAATCCTCGCCCTCTCTAATTCCTTGGGTTACCTATGAAGAAAGCTATTGTGGCGGCCATTGCGGTCGTCTTTTTCGTTTCTACAGCAGCTGAAGCACGAGGTGGTCGTGGGTTCAGCGGCGGTCGTTCGTTCTCCCGTCCTGCTCCTGCCCGAACCTATGCACCGAATCGCACGACTGTCGTGAAGAAAAACACTACCGTCGTGAACCAGACCGTTCATCAAAACACCACCTCTTCGGGTGGCGGCTTCTGGTCGACTGTCATGGGTGCCGCCGCAGGCTCGATGGCTGGCAATGCCATCTACGACGTGATGACGAAGGACGACGAACCGAAACAGCCGGCACAGGCTCCTCAGCAACCGCAGGTCATTTACGTTCCCGTCGGTTCTGACGGCAAGCCCGTTCAGCAGAACCAGTAACACAAGCAACTCGTCAATTGGTGGAAACGCCAATGCGAGAAACGGGCGCGAGGTGCGATCCTTGAAGGACTCAAAAACATTCGTTATGAGTCTTTCATAGGATTAAACCAAAATGAGAAAAACCGTTACGGCTTTTGTGGCCAGTTTGTTTTGCGCCTCGGCATTCGCGGGATTGACGCAAACCGAAAAGGACGTTTTTAACACCATTGTGCGAGACGACATCAATGGCGCGTACAACGTGGACCAGGCGGCAACGTTTGCAATAGCCGCCGGAGGTACAAACCCAATCTACCAAGACGTCGACGTAATTGAGCGCGAGTTTCAGAGTAACGAACTTCGTGCAAACAAAAAGTACAAGGGCAAACAGGTTTTGATTGAGGGGCGAATTGATGAGGTTCGCGTTAACAGCTTCAATACCGCAATGGTTGTTTTCTCAAGTCCGCAAAGGGTTGTGACGCCTACCGCGACATTCGCAAAACAGGAAGAGCAATCCGATTACATTGCCGATTTCGACAGGGGGCAGAGAATTGCGCTTCTGTGCAATGTAGACGGTCTTTCGGTCGGAAACGTTCGATTTAGCGAGTGCCAGACCGTCCCTTACATGGTGAAAAAATTCCAAGACGGCGCAACAGCGTGTCTGGAAGAGCTTGAAAAAGGTCGCGCACCAAAAGAGGAATGGTTAAGCAAACTGATAGCTGTTTCTGTCGGGGTCGCTGGTGCGCTGACGCCCGAGGAGGCTGCCGCCGTCGCCAAGCCTGATGCAACGAGTGATTGTTTAAAGCGAGTTATGCCAAATCTCAAGGATTTGACAACAAGCCCCAAAACGCAAGAACGACTGAAAGCCTTGGGCTTGACGTTTCCCAAGTAAACGCCAAAAACAAAGAACACACGAACTCTCGTAGGAAACTACGGGAGTTTTTTTTCGTCCAGCAAACGACTTGAGGAGGTCGAGATGGGCAACGAAATTACGCCGTCCACGCGGCTCAAGGTGGAATACCGAAAGGTCGCAGACCTCATACCCTATGCCCGAAACGCTCGAACGCATAGCGATGAGCAAGTTTCTCGCATTGCGGGATCGATCCAAGAATTTGGCTGGACTAACCCAATTCTTGTTGACGGCACAAACGGCATTCTCGCGGGACATGGCCGCCTAGCGGCAGCACGAAAGCTCGGCATGAGCGAAGTCCCCGTGATCGAATTGGCGGGACTGAGCAAAACACAGAAACGCGCCTACATTCTCGCTGACAACAAGCTCGCATTGGACGCGGGCTGGGACGACGAACTGCTAAAGGTCGAACTCGAAGAGCTGAAACTGGAAGGCGTGGAACTTGACGACATAGGCTTTTCTTCGGAAGAGCTTGACGACTTATTGACCGTTGACGATTCTGACGATTCCGACGAGCCTGATATTCCTGAGCCTAAGCCAGACCCTGTATCGAAACGCGGCGACGTTTGGACGCTTGGTGTTCACCGAGTAATGTGCGGTGATTCATGCTCTGCCACAGATATTTCTAAGCTTGTGGGGGGTGGTAGGGTAAACCTCTACCTGACGGACCCTCCCTACAACGTAGCCTACGAAGGCAAGACGAAAGACGCTCTTACGATTGAAAACGATTCGATGGAGGATGGGGCCTTTAGGCAGTTCCTCGTTGATGCGTTTTCAATGGCGGACACCGTCCTTGAGCCGGGCGGCGTTTTCTACATCTGGCACGCCGACTCGGAGGGATACAACTTCCGTGGCGCTTGCCGAGACGTTGGCTGGAAGGTGCGCGAGTGCCTGATCTGGAACAAGAACGCCTTTGTTCTTGGTCGCCAGGACTACCAGTGGAAACACGAACCCTGCCTTTATGGGTGGAAAGACGGCGCGAGTCATGAGTGGTACTCAGACAGAAGCCAGACGACGGTTATCGACTGTGATCGCCCGATGAGAAACGGCGAGCATCCGACGATGAAGCCTGTCGAGCTGTTCCGGTATCTCATGGAAAACTCGTCCAAGAAAGGAGACGTGGTTTTCGATAGCTTCGGCGGCTCTGGTACAACGTTAGTTGCGGCAGAGCAGACGGGGCGCGTTGCCTACCTGATGGAACTCGACCCCGTTTACGTCGACGTGATCATTAAGCGGTGGCAGGAAATGACGGGGCTTGAAGCTGTCCGAGACGATGGCAAAACCTACAACTCGCTGATTTGAAAACTCTCGGAGGGGTGACCCAGTAACCGAGAGTTTTACAACCATGTTTGAAGGATTGTCTTAACTCGGCGAACATCGGAACTGCCCCGTACCTTCCGAGAGTATTCATATGGCTAGAACAAAAATTCCAATCGACTTGAGAAAGGTTGAGGAATACGCTCAAGTCTGCGACAGCGAGGAGGAAATCGCTTTTGCTCTTGGGATTTCCCAAGACACCCTGACTCGCCGAAAACAGGAATATGCGGATTTTGCGGAAGCGATAAAAAGAGGCAAGGCCAAGGCTAACGTTTTCGTCGGCGGCAAGCTCATGGAAAAGATTCGAGGGGGCGACACGGCCTCCATCATCTTTTACATGAAAGCCCGTTGCGGCTGGAAGGAAACCTCGCGCAACGAATTGTCGGGCGCGAACGGCGGCGCAATCAAGGTTGACGCCACGCCCGACCTCTCCGGCGTTGATTTGGACAAACTTAAGGCGGTAAAGGAAATGCTTTATGGCAACTCGACTGCCGACACTGATCGAACTTGATCAGGAGATTGCGCGGCGCAGCCTGTCCGAGTTCTGCAAGATGGCGTGGCACGTGCTCGAGCCTGCAACTCCGATCAAGTGGGGCTGGGCGCTCGACGCGATGTGCGAGCACCTCGAGGCCGTGCACAACGGTCAGATCAAGCGCCTTTTGATGAATGTTCCGCCGGGCATGATGAAATCGCTCCTTACGGGCGTTTTCTTTCCGGCTTGGGAATGGGGTGCAGGCGGACAGCCTTCAATGCGCTATCTGACGACGGCGCATAAGGAAGACCTCGCTATCCGAGACAACCTCAAGTGCCGACGCCTGATCTCCTCTGACTGGTATCAGGAGCGATGGGGCGTTGAGCTGTGTGGCGACCAGAACGCAAAGAAGAAGTTCGAGAACACGGCTACTGGCTTTCGTGAGTCAATGGCTTTCCGAAGCCTTACTGGCTCTCGAGGCGATCGCATCATCATCGACGACCCGCTGTCTGTCGACGATGCGTTTTCACAGGCCGCGTTGCTCTCCGCTGAGACAACCTTCCTAGAAGCCGTCCCGTCACGAGTGAACAACAGCGATTCGGCGATCATCGTGATCATGCAGCGCTTGCATGAACGCGATACGTCGGGCGTGATCCTCGCCAAGGAACTCGGCTATGAGCACCTGATGCTCCCGATGCGCTTTGAGGAAAACCGCAGGTGTAAAACCTGCATCGGCTTCACCGACCCTCGAAAGAAGGAAGGGGAGCTGCTCTTCCCAGAGCGCTTCACAGCCTCGCAGGTGGACGAGATGGAAAAGACGATGGGCGGCTACGCTACGGCGGGTCAGTTCCAACAGCGTCCCGTCCCGCGCGGCGGCGGCCTGTTCAAGGCCGAGTGGATCCAACGTTGGACGCCCGAGATGCTCCCGACGCACTTTGACCGCGTGGTCTGCTCTTGGGACATGACCTTCAAGGGCACGGACCGAAGCGACTACGTTGTGGGTCAGGTCTGGGGTGCGCGTGACGGCAACTTCTACCTGCTCGACCAGGTTCGCGGGCAATGGGACTTCGTGAAGACGGTCGAGATGTTCGAGCGGCTTTCCGAGAAGCACCCAGAGGCCACGCGCAAGCTGGTCGAAGACAAGGCGAACGGCTCTGCGGTTATTTCCACGTTGAAGAAGCATGTGACGGGTATCGTCCCGATCACGCCGAAGGAATCCAAGGAAGCACGCGCCTACGCCGTGTCGACCCTCTGGGAGGCGAAGAACGTCTTCCTCCCGCCGGCCACGGCCACGTGGGTCGACCTTGAGTTCATCCCCGAGCTTTTGGCGTTCCCGGCAAGCGCTCACGACGATATGGTCGACTCAATGACTCAAGCGCTTTCTGACCTGACGAAGAACGCGCGTCCGAAGATTCACGCGTCTAACCTCGCCTACCTCCGCAGGGGTTAGGCACATAAAACGAAAGCCGCAGGTGCTACCAACACCGAGCGGCTTTCTTGTTTCAACCTTCATACACAAGGCTGATCCATGGATCAAATTATAGCCGTCTTGACCGAGTCGTACCTAATGTCGCTCACTGAATTCACGTGGCAACAGCTAGTCGCCCTGCTTCTGATTCTCGGATGCTTCGCGGCAGTCTTCGTTACCTTCTGCGCAGTCGCCTTCCGACAGGTGATCCGCGCGATGTCGGACTACGAGGACTTCCGTGCGAAGCGCGGCCTGTACGGGCTGTTCCGCAGAAAGCAATGAGGCGGTACTGGCTACCAACCAACCACCTGCCACTTACTGGCCATCTACTGGCCTTTCTAGAGGAAAGTTATGGCTAAGAAGATCAAGGCCGAACCGCCGCAGGCTGCGCCGCGACGGATCCTGGTCGAGGATGCGCTCGCTCATGCGATGAAGCGCCCCCTCACCACTGCGGACATCAAGCGCACCTACGCGCTCCCGCAGACTCTCGGATGCAAGCAGTCCGAACGAGTTGCGCTCGACCGACAGCTGACCCGTACCGTGGGATTCGATTCCATGTGCGGCTCGCTCGCCGATCACGCGGCGGCTATGGGGCAGTTCCCGATGACGGGCTTTGTCGGATACGGGGCGCTTCAACAGATCGCCCAGAACGGCATGGTGCGAAACTGCATCAAGACCGTGGCCGACGACGTGACCCGCGAATGGATCAAGATCACGGGTGGAGAGGACACGCCTGCCGAGATGCTCGAACAGCTTGAGACCGAACAGCGACGCTACCGACTGCAGGAGCTGTTCAATCAGGCCATTGCCAAAGTCGGCTTCATGGGCGGCGCGTTCATCTTCATCGACACGGGCGCGCAGACCTCGGAAGGCGAGGACGTGGACTTGGAGCTCCCGCTCCGCCTCATCGCCGAGTCTGCCGAGGTCGGCAAGGATTGCGACCTGCGATTCGTCGTGGTCGACCCCGTGAACGTCTCCCCGGGCGAGTACAACAGCATCGACCCGCTCCGCGAGGACTACATGACGCCGCGCAAGTGGTTCGTCCTCGGGCGCACGGTTCACGCCTCGCGCCTGCTGCCGCTTTACGCGAACGAACCCCCGGTGCTGTTCAAGCCCGCGTACAACTTCCTCGGCATCCCGCAAGCCCAGATCCTCTGGGACTACATCCTGCATTGGAACGAATGCCGCGTGTATGCGCAGGATCTCATCAAGAAGATGAGCCTCCTCGTGTACTACACGAACTCGCAGGAACGTATGTCGACGATGGGTGGCATTCAGGAACTCGACGCGGTCATGGAGGTGCTACAGCACTACCGTGACAACAACTCGGTGTTCCTCGCGAACACGGACACGGACAAGGTCGAGAACGTCACGACTGCCATCAGCGGCGTCTCCGACATCGTGAAGCAGGCGCAGGAGATGATCGCGGCAGTCAACCGCACGCCCGCTGTGAAGCTCTTCGGCATCTCGCCTGCAGGCTTCAACGCAACGGGCGAGTCCGACCTGCGCAACTACAACGACCACATCCGCAGTCAGCAGGAACTCTACCGACGCGCCATTCAGACGTGCCTTGATGCGCTTCAGCTGAAGCTCTGGGGCAAGATCGACCCCTCGATCTCGTTCGAGTGGAACGAGGTCGACATGGACAACGAGTCGGCACAGTCCGCGAACTTCAACGCCCGCGTGACGGCCCTTGCCGCGCTCAAGGACCGCAACGCCATCTCCGCCGATGAAATGCGTCAGGCGATGCGCCTTGAAAAGTGTTCGCACCTCGCATTCCTTGGCGACGATATGCCCGCAGGCGAGGAAGGGGAGCTAATGACCGATGACGGGTCTAGCGACCTGCTCGCGGCCCTCATGGGAGGCAAGCATGAAGACGGCGAGGGCGATTGAGCCGAACGCAGGCACGAGGCGAGAGTATGCCAAGAGGGTCAACCGACTGGTAAACAAGTTCCTCGACCTGATGACCGACGAGATCCTCCTGCACGTTGCCGACGCGGGTGACCTGGTCGCGCAAGACTGGTCGCTCTCCAAGCCGACGCGCAAGGCTGACCGTGAAAAGCTCAGGCGCATTCGTGCGCGGGTACTGGCAGCGTGGAAGCGGGATCCCGCCGCGTTCGCTGCGGACATCGACGACTACGTGAGTCGCAACATCGTCAGGTGGACAGGGTATCTCGACCGCTCTGCCGAGAAGCTCGCGCAGTGGGTCGCGCGTTCCATTGCCGCTGACGTGACGAACGCACAGAAGCAGGCGTACCTCTCTGCGGGAATCTCGCCCGAAGTCTTCAAGGACAAGTGGACGATCCCCGTTGTGCGACAACACATCAGTCCGACCGCCGCAAGGCTAATTCCTTCGATCGTGGAGGAGTCGGTCGGGAACATCGAGCGTCTGGCACTGTCCAAGGCCTCGCGCCTGCAACAGGTCATCACCGAAGGCCTCGCGCAAGGGCATACGGTTTCCAAGGTCAAGCAAACGCTCAGGTCTTTCGGCGGGTTCGACGAGAGCACCGCGACGAGCTGGGCGATTGACCAGACATGCCGCATCACCCAGAGCATCCTCCGCGCGAACGATGCGGAGCTGGGGGTGACTAAGGGCGTGTGGATCCACGTGCCAGGTCAGTACACCTCCCGCGAGACGCACCGCGCGCTGCACGGAAAGACGTTCGATCTTGATGTCGGCCTCTACGACAAGGACGTGGGCGCGAACGTCGTCCCCGGAGAACTCAGGTTCTGCAGGTGCATCTATCGCCCTGTTTTGCCCTTCAACGTTTAACGATCATGACTACCTTGGCTTTTGATTCCGCCGTCACTTTTCGTTGGCACGACGAGGACGGCAGGATGCACGTGGACAGGTCGAACCTCACCAGAGTTCAGGTCGCGCCGTACTACGGACGCGAAATCCCCGACTCTGAAAGGCTCGGACTTGATCCCGAAAAAATCTACTACGGGTACCGACCTGCCGAGGAGCTGTCCGATCCCGAGACGGTGCGCTCCGTGATCGGCATTCCGATTCAGCTCAATCACCACCTCGACTACCCCGCCGCGCCCGCCAAGGACACGCGCGTGGGTTCGACTGGGGATTCGGCGAAGTTCGACGGCACGTACCTGAGCAACTCGCTCCACATTCAGGATGCGGACGCGTGCGCCCGCATCCGAGACGGGAGCATGAGACAGCTTTCACTGGCGTACCACTACGAGCCTGAGATGCGCTCGGGCGAGTGGAACGGCCAGACGTATGACTTCATCATGCGCAGGATTCGCGGACAGCACCTTGCGCTTGTGGAGGAGGGACGAGCAGGGTCTTCCTGCATCGTCGAGGATCACGCTTTGGAACTGGGAGAAAAAGCGATGAATGAAGAAACGCCGATCAAGGCGGGCGATGCTCCCGAGGTCGAAGAGACCGAAGTGCGGATCGCCGACGAAATCGGAAGGCTCGCGGATGACCTCCGTGACCTCCATGAAACCACCGAAACGGGGGAAATTGTGGACAACGAAACCACTGTGACCGAAGACAACGACAAGGGCGCGAAGATCGAGGCCATCGTCGAAGCCTTCAAGCAACGCGGCGCTAATGACGAGGAAGCCGCCGCCCTTCTGCAGGCACTGAACGAGCTCGCCACCGCCGAGCCGCAGGCCGCTGATGAGGAGGTCGACCCGACCGCCGCCACGGACGAAGAAGCCGAGGCCGAAAAAGCCGAGGAAGTCAACCCCGTGGTCGAGGCCGCCAAGGCCGCAGGCGTCGATGCCGACAACCCCGAAGTGCTCAAGGCCTTCGAGGCCGGAATGAACTTCAAGGGCGAGGCCGAGGACGAAGAGCCTGAAGCAGAGGATGAGGAATGCGCCGCCGCCGACCAGGATGAACCTGCGTGCGACGAAGAACCCGCCAATGACGAAGAGCCCGAAGCTGCCGCCGACGAAGAGGAGCAGCCTGCCACTGCGCAGGATGCCGCCATTCGCAAGCTCGAACAGAAGTTCGACGCCATCGACGATTGCCGAAAGGTTCTCGGTCGCGTTCGCGCGTCCGCTTTTGACTCCGCAGGCGCGGTCTATCTCGCCGCACTCAAGCAGATGGGCGCTCCCATGCGCGGCGTCACGAAGATGAATGCTCAAGCCGTTTACCTCGGCTTCATCAGCGGTCAGAAGTCCGCCGCGAAGGGCATTGCTCAGGACTCCAAGCTCGATGAGTCGGCCACGGTCGACCTCGCAACGGGCATCAATGTTCGTCTCTAAGGAAAACAGATTATGCAGAAGACTGTGAATCTTTATCCGAGCGTTGGTCTTCCGGGTCAGGAAGTCGCCGCTCACACTGCGGTCTACACGCCGCTTAACTACCTCTCCGACGGCACTGCCGCCGCCGGCAAGTTCGTCTTCGAAGGCACGTCCGATAAGAAGGGCGTCGCCTTCCCCGTCGCCTCCGCCAAGGGTACGACCCTCGTCGGTCTCGTCGAACGCACCTTCACCGCCGCCGTCCCGTGCGGCGTCGACGGCTCCGAAGCCTACCCGAACGGTGCTGAACTCACGATCGCCGTGCGCGGTGACTTCTACGTTGAAGCCGCTGGCGAGGCTACGGTCGGTCAGGCCGTCCTTTGCAATCCCGCTGATGGCGTCGTGTCTTACGGCACTGTCGGCAGCGAAAACGACACCGGCTGGGTCGTCGTCACGGCCGCGAAGGATCAGGGCGACATCATCATCATCTCCCGCCGATAAAAGGAGACTGAACAATGGACACGAATCTCGAATATCTTAAGAGCCTCGGCATCAGCTCCCCGTATGCCGTTGGCGTCATGCCGTACCACCGCGACGCCTCTGGTCGCATCGTCACGGACTACGCCAAGGTCACGCAGGGCAAGATTGCTCAGGACGCCGCCCTCTCCACCGCCAAGAACGTCGGCGTTCCCGCCGCCCTCGTCACGTACATCGATCCGCAGGTCACGACGATCCTGTTCGGTGCGATGAACGCCACGAAGCTCTTCAACGAAACGAAGAAGGGCGACTGGGCCGACAGCTTCATGCAGTTCCCGGTTGAGGAGGTCGTGGGCGACGTTACGCCGTACTCTGACTTCACGAACAACGTCACGTCCGAAGTGAACTACGAGTTCCCGACCCGTGAAAACTTCATCTTCCAGACGACGCTGAAGTACGGCGAACGCGAACTTGCCACGGGCGCTAAGGCTCGCCTCGAGTTTGCGGGTGCCAAGCAGCGCGGCGCGGCCAATATCCTCGCCCGTGCGCACAACCGCTTCTACCTCTACGGCGTTGCCGGCAAGCAGAACTACGGCGCTCTCAACGACCCGAACCTGCCTGAGTCCGTCACCCCCGTGTCGGTCGGCGGCAAGTCCACGTGGGCTGACAAGACCGCCGCCAACACCGACCAGATGGCGAACATTGTCTTCAACGACATCGCCAAGCTCATCAACGAGCTGATCAAGAACAACGCCGGCAACGTCGACGCCTCCTGCAAGTTCCGTCTTGCCGTCGCCTCCGACCGCGCCACGTATCTCCAGATGCCGAACGCCTTCGGCCTGACGGCCCTTGATCTGCTCAAGAGCAACTACCCGAACCTCGAGGTGCTCTACCTTCCCGAGCTCACGACGGAAGCGGGTTCCATGCTCTACTTGACGGTTCCCGAGCTGTTCGGCGAAGTCACTGCCGAATGCGCTTACTCTGAAAAGATGCGCTTTGGCAACGTCGAAGCCTACTCCACCTCTTGGGTGCAGAAGGCTATCGGCGGCACGTGGGGTTGCGTGATCCGCCGCCCGCACCTGATCGCCACGATGCTCGGCATCTAACCACCATGCCCGAATCTGTTCGGGCTTCCTAGGGGGCGGGCTTCGGCCTTGCCCCGCCATCGAACGAGGAGAAAAATTCAATGGCTACCGCTACCAGAAAGAGGGCGCAGGCGACTGCCGCCGAGGGCGTCGAGGTTCTGACTTCCACCCTTGAAGAAGAAAAGAAGGCCGTCACCGTTGCGGGCGAAACGATTGCCATCGCCTGCTGTCTGCCTTTTGCCCTGCGCTTTGACGACATCCCCGACGGCAAGGGTGGCACGAAGTCCATCCGCTTCCCCGGCATCAACGACAATCTGCGCGGCATGAAGTCGGGCGTCCTCGCTATGCCCGGCAACGCTCTGTGCGTGCAGCTACCGAAGTCCGACTGGGAAAACCTGATCGCCGCTCACGGCAAGGAAATCGCCTTCACGGGTCGCAACGGCTCCATGCCCTGCATCTATCCCGTGAATGACGTGAAGGGCTTCAAGGCCGCCGCGTCCGAGATTGCCGAGATGCGAACGGGCCTCGAGGCCGCCGATCCGACGAAGATGGGCGTCGAAGTCACCGCCAAGTAAGGAAACAAAATGGCCTTCTATGAACTTGATGCCGCCGCCTTCCGCGCGGCGTACCCCGCTTTCACCGAGGAGGCGGTCAGCGCAGAACAGCTCGCGGCATCTTGGGAGGCCGTGAAGGTTCTCCTCGGGGACGGTGAAGGAAACTTCCCGTACCCCGAGGCCAAGATGCAACCGATCCTGTGGGCGGCTCTCTGTCACCTCCTCTCGCTTGACGGGAACGGGTTGGATCAACCCTCCCGCATCGCCTCTGCGACCGAGGGCAGTGTCTCCACGTCGTTCGAGAACCTGCAGAGCAAGACCGAGGCGGGATCCTGGTGGAACCTGACGAAGTGCGGCGCGCTCTTCTGGGTACTCACGATGCCGTACCGCACGGGCGCGAAGCTCTACTATGCCAAGCCCTATCACCCGTGGGGGTAAACATGGGGATCAAGGTCAATCGCACCACGGGCGTGCGCAAGCTCGCTGCCGAAGTCGGCAAGGTGGGCGCGCCCTACGCGGAGATCGGCATCACAGACCCAGAGGTTGCGACCTACGCAACGTACAACGAGTACGGATGGGTGCAACGCACGACGAAGAAACAGACGGGGTATTTCCTGCGTAACTTCGGGATCATGCTCAAGCCAGGGACGCCTCTCAGCTCCCCGCCGCGTCCGTTCATGCGTGCAACCTTCGCCGATGAGGTCGGCAACTGGAAGAAGATCCTTGCCGCCGGACTCAAGGCCAAGGGCGTCAAGGACGCCAGAGCCGCGTTAGAGATCATGGCGCGTCAGGCGCAGGTCGACATTCAGGAGACGATCCGAAACAACGGCTCGCGCAGTACGAAGTTCCCGGACCGCTCGCTCCTCACGACGTTGCTCTACGACGTGAAGGACGAACGCAAGGGACGCAACCGCACTGCCGACTCTGGCTCTGGGCGCGACAAGGCGCTTGTCAAGGTCGGAACGATGCTCCACTCTGTCGGCTACGAAATCAAGGGGTGATGGATGTCAGTCAATCTTCACAAAATCGTGCGAAAGGCGATTCACCACCTGCACTCTGATCAGGCCGCCACGCTCTACCGCTCCACGGGTCGCTACGTCGACGGTGAGCGAGGGGACGCCGTTCAGCTCTTCGAGGAATTCGGGGAGCTGACGATGCAGATCCAGTCGCTCGGCCCCGACGTGGTACAACAGGTCGACGCAATCACGCAGGCTGCAACGCTTCGCAAGATCTGGGTTTTCGCAGACACGGGAGCCTGGTCGGTCAACCGTCCGCTCGGTCGCACTGGCGACTACCTGAGAGGCGATGACGGGCGTGTATGGCTTGTCAACGCCGTCATCGAGGACTTCACCCGTAGCGGGTGGGTCAGCCTGCAGTGCCAGCAACAGACGACCCCTGTGGACATCTACTACGAGACTGAGGAGGGGCTATGCCACTTGCCGCTGTAAAGCAGGAGCAGATCACCGAAGCCTTCCGAAGCTACCTCAGGAAGTTCGCCGTCCCGCCGTATGCGAACGACGATGCGCGGCATCTCATCAACGGCTTCGCCAACGACCTCGGTCTGCCTGAGGACAACGATTTCACCGTATTCACGCCGATCAGCATGACGCGGCGCGGATCGACGATCGAAACTCATGACGCAGTCTCTGAGACCTCTCTACTTCATGAGTATGTCGACCTGGTGGTTCAAGTGGACTGCTACAGCGCAGACCGCTTCGCTGCCCGCGATCGAGCGCAGGCATACGAGCTTGCGGGTCGGTCAACTTACGGTGCGGATCACTTCCGCGCCTACGGCCTCGACCTCCAGTACGTCGACGGCCTTCAGAATCTCACTGCTCCGACGGACTCGGGGCGGTACGTCCCGAGATGGGCGGTCACGTTCCACCTCGGATTCAAGCGCACATTGAAGATAGACCAAGACGGGTTCCGCTTCGTCGAGGTAGACCTTGCCAATGTTGACGTGAAATTCAAACCGAAGGAAAAGCAATGATTCCTGCATCTCACATTGTGAAGGTCACGCCGCGCGTCATCTCTGGCGGTAGCTCCGACCTCGAAACCAACGGCCTGCTCCTCACGAAGTCGGCCCTTATCCCCTCCGACGTTCCCGCCGTCGAGTTCTCCTCCGCCGCTGCCGTTGCCGATTTCTTCGGCAGCGAGGCCGAGGAAACCGTCTTTGCTCAGCAGTACTTCACGGGCGTCACCAATCAGCAGAAGGCCGTCAACGCCATCGTGATCGGTCGCTTCATCTCCGAAGCCGCTCCCGCTTGGGTGCGCGGCGGCACGGTCACGACGAAGCTCGCCACCTTCAAGGCCATCACGGACGGCACGCTTACGCTCGAGGTCAACGGCGAGGAAGTCACCGCCGAGAACATCGACCTTTCCGCTTGCACCTCTCTTTCCGAGGTTGCCGCCAAGGTTGCCGAAGGCATTGCCGGTGTGACGGGCGCTTATGACGCCAACTCCAAGAAGTTCACCTTCACGACCGAGAAGACGGGCGCGGATGCCTCCCTGAACCTGGTCGGCGTTGCCGCCGTGGGCACGGCCATCGTCGGCGAATCCCTCGTCGCCTTCGGAGTCAAGGGCACGGGGCTGAGCGATGCGCTCGGCCTCACGGTTTCCCTCGGTGCTGTGGTTTCCCCGGGCGCGGACATTCAGACTCCCGCCGCCGCGCTTGAGAACGTCTGCTCCGTCACGCGCAACTGGGTCGGCTTCACCACGCTTTGGGAAGCTACGCTCGAACAGGCCGAAGGCTTTGCCGCATGGGCGGACATTGATGACGACTACGTGTACGTCGATTGGACGACGGACGTCCGCTGCATCGACACGCTCACGCAGGCCGAGACGAAGCCCGCCAAGATGAAGGATCGATTCAACTGCGCGATTTGCCTCTACGGTACGTCCGCCTTTGCCGCCTTCGTCCTCGCTGTCGGCGCTTCGATCGACTGGCAGAGAAATCAGGGCATGAAGGTCTGGTTCGCCAAGTCCGCCACGGGTCTCTCCCCGACGATTCAGAACGAAGCCGCCGCCGATGCGCTTGAGGCCATCCGTTGCTCCTACTTCGGCAACTTCGCCACGCGTAACGACGCCTTCCAGTTCATGAATACGGGCGCGCTCTGCTCTGACTACTACGGCTTCATCGACGTGCTCTACGGCTCGATCTACCTGCGCAACGCCATTCAGCGTTCGTGCATGGACGGCTTCAAGGCGATCAACCGCGCTCCGTATAACGACATGGGTCGCGCATACATCTCCGCCTGGCTTCAGGATCCGATCAGCCTCTGCCTGCGTAATGGCGTCATCGACCCGGGGCTCGATCTCTCCGAGTCTCAGCGTGCGCAGATCATGCAGGAAGTCGGTCAGGACATCACCGGTGCGCTCTTCACGAAGGGCTACTGGTACAACATCGAGATGCCCGCCGCCAACGTTCGCGCGGAACGCGGCTCGCCCATCGTGTCAATTCTGTATTGCTACGCGGGCAGCGTCCAAAAAATCTCTGCAGAAATTATCAGCATCATCTAATCCATCCTGTAACGAAAGGGCTCCCCGCGCGGGAGCCCTTTTTCTTGGAGCCGAAAAATGGCCGATTACTTTGACGTAACCAGTGCGAACGTCCAAATCATTCTCGCTTGTGAAGATCTCTACCCGTCCGGCGTGAAGCTCGAAGGCTTCTCCGCCGACAGCGTGATGACTGCCGACGGCGTGGACCAGTCCGAAAACCGTCGCGGCGTTGATGGCCGCATGGTCTCCGGCGTGGTCAAGAACATTCAGCCCGTCAGCATCGTGCTTGAAGCCAACTCCCCGAGCCTCGAGGTCTTCGAGACTATCCGCGACGCTATGAGCGCCAACTGCAAGCCGTATGAGCTTACCCTCACGGTCTTCGTGCCCGCCCTTGAAAAGACCATCGTCTTCCGCCGTGGTGCCCTCAAGAACGGCCCGAACCTCCCGAGCGTTCAGAAGACCCTTCAGCCCACGACGTGGACCATGGAATTTCAGGAAGTCGCCTGATTGACGCACTGAGGAGAAGTTGGAATGGATGACATTACCCTGAAGATCAACGACGCAGGCCACGACATGACCTTCGTCATCGAGAAGATGAGCGCCTTCAAGGCGGAAGGTTGGCTGATCCGCGCAGGTCTCCTGCTCGGACGCGAGGCCATCACCGCCGAAGGCGTCAAGGACTATCGAGGCCTGGTTGCCGCGTTGTGCAAGGTCGAGTACGAGAAGGCCGCTCCCCTGCTCGACGAACTGCTCGCCTGCTGCAAGGTGCGCGTCGGGAAACTGAAGAAGAGCGTGACCGACGACGGCATGATTCAGTCGCCGTTGACGCTCCTGACCCTTCGCGTGGAGGCGCTCAAGGCGAACTTCGGTTTTTTGCAGAGCGCAAACCTGTCCAACTTCCTCGGTGGGCAGGCTTCCGAGCCGACTGTGAAGGCGTAAGAGGGGTCGCCTCCTACGCCAACATTTCGCCGCTCGTAGGGCGTCTCATCTCCGCTCGCCTCGCGTCACTGGCGGAGCTAAAAACCGTTCTTACCTACGAGGATGCCGTTAACCTCGATGAGGTTCTTCTGTTGGACAACTATCACAAGTGGTTGGCGGCAAAACAAGCTGAGGAGAAAATCTAAATGGCCGGCAACATCATCGACAGTCTGTTAGTGAAGATCGGCCTCGACTCCGAACAGCTCAAGGACGGTTTGGATCAAGCGGCACAGGGCATTGACAACTTCGCACGCGGCGCAGAGCGTTCGGGCGAGGCGGTCGACCGACTGGCAGCACACGCCACGAAATCGGGACTCGTGCTCGGCAACGTCTCGGACGATGTCGCAGAGCGAATCCTCGAGATCGGGTCAAGCGGTCAGAAGGCGGCACTTGTCGCAGGGCGCGCAATGGATACCCTCGGCAAGCAGGTCGGGGCGATCGGCGAGAAGATCATGGCGCTCGGTGCGCCGCTCCTCGCGGCTTTCGGCGGGACTGCTCTCTTTCAATCCTTCGTCCAAGACGGGAACGCGCTGGCAATCCTGTCCGACCGACTGGGCGTGTCTGCCCAGAAGATCGACGCATGGGCGAAGGCGAATGAGGATGCAGGCGGCAGTCAGGAAGCCTTCAAGGGTGCGCTTGAAAACTTCATCCTGACCACGGGCAAAGGCGAGAAGGCCTTCTTTGAGATGGGCGACCATATCAAGGGGCTTAGCCAAAGGCAGGCGGAATACTTCCTGCAGTCGCAGGGGCTGTCTGCCGATGCCGCCGCCGTGTTCCTGAAGTACCGTGACAATGCGGAGGAGGCCGCCAAGGCCTTCGAGGGTGTCGCCTTCACTGATGAGCAGGTCAAGCTAGCACGTGAGTTCAATCGCCAGTGGCGCAACTTCACGAACCAGGCTTCATCGCTCGGTGGCGTGCTTCTCACGGCAGTGATGCCGCCGCTTACCGCCGTCATAAAGGCGATCAGCTCGGGCGTTAGCTACCTCGCGGAGCATTCCCAATTCGTGAAGATAGCCGCAGGGGCGATTGCCGCCATCTTCGGCGGGGCGTACCTGCGCAACATCGTCGCGGCGGTCAAGGCGTCTAGCCTCTTCGTTAACGTCTTCGTGAAGGGGATGCCCGTCATCAAGGCGTTCAACGCCGCGCTGTTGGCTAACCCTCTTGGCGTTCTGATTGCCGCTGCCGTAGCGGCCTGCGCGATCATCGACGACTTCGAGGGCTTCCTCGAAGGCGACGTAACGGCGCTAGAGACGTTCATGCAGTGGTGTGGCCTCACCAGTGAGGAGGTCGACAACATCAGGCAGAACATCCTGAGCTTCTGCCGCGCCGTGTGGAACATCCCGAACAACATCAAGCTCGCGCTCGGTGAGGCTTGGGATGTGATTAAGGAGATGGGCGCATGGTTCGCCGACCTGTTCCATCTCCCCGACGCGAAGGCGTTTACGGACTTCTTCGCCAAGGTAGGCGACGTTGCGGGATCCATCGGGTCGACCCTCTGGGGCGGCATCGTTGAGGGCTTCCGCTTCATCGACTACATCGCCGATGCGCTCGGCGGTTTGCCCGATGCGTTCGTCAAGGGCTTCGACAACGGGATCAGCTACATCTACGAGAAATTCCTCGCGTGGCTGGTCGAGCCGTTGCGCAGTCTCCTGCCCGAATTGCTTGACGGCCTGAGGCCTGCTGCCGACAAGGCGGCGTCCGCCATCTACGACGCGTTGATGTTCCCGATCCGTCAGATCAAGAAGGCCTTCGAGGGGCTTTTCGGGAGCTTCGACGCCTTTGCCGACAAGGCAAAGGGGATCCTCGGAAAGGTCGGCAGTTTCTTCGGCTTCGGCGACGAGGCGAAGGAACCCGCGCCCGCCCCGCAAAAGGGCGAGGTGACGGTCAAGGCCGATCCCACGGACAAACAGACGGGCGGATTCCTCGACGGCCTCACCGACAAGGTGGGCGGGTGGATGTCTTCCCTGCTTGCGTCACCGACTCCTGCTGTGGCCGGTGCGCCGGCAGGGATTGCGGCATCGAACGCGGGCGCTTCGAACGCGGTCAACACCGACATGAAGGTGACGGTGCAGACCACGGTCAACGCCTCGGGCGACGGCGAGGCAATCGGCGAAGCCGTTGCAGGCAGTGTCCAGAAGGCAATGGGCAAGGCACGAGACTACATTCAGAATTCGGTCTCGGGCGTTGTCCAAAAGGGGTAACTCATGTCAGTTGAAATTCTCTCGTGGGCCATCCTCGACGCGAAGGGCAACCCGATTTGCGACTACGACTCGATCGACGATCTCGGCGAGGACACCTCTGCCGTCGTGCCCGTGGAGCCTCAGGAAAACGGCGCGCTCTACGCTTATGACAAGGTCGCCCAGCCACAGCAGATCACCGTGACGCTCCTCTTCTCGGGCGACTATGCCGCTCAGGAAGCCGCGATTGCGAAGATCGATGCCGCCCTGCGGGGCCTCGAGGCGTTCACAGTGGTCACGCCGACCACGGTACGCTCGAACATGACCCTGATCGGCGCAAGCTCGACCCGCTCCTCTACGGGCGGGGCGAACCTGCTCTTGGTTGACCTCACCTTTCAGGAAGTCCGCTCCGCCAACGTCGGCGGCGGCTCCGTGGCGTGGTCGCCGAAGAAGGCCACGGGCGCTAGCAAAGTCGACGGCGGCAAGCGGCAGACTAGGTTTATCAGAGGGCTGTTCTCATGATGCGCATTCCGCTTTCCAACATCCCGAACCAACGGTTCTCCGTTGTTCTCGATGGACAGAACTGCACCATCAGCCTTAAGCAAAACGGCGGGGCGCTCTATCTGAGCCTAGCAGTCGACCAGGTCGACGTGGTTACCGGGCATATCTGCAACAACGGAAGCCCTGTACCGATCTTCAAGACAACCGCCTTTTCGGGGCGTCTGGTTTTTCATGACGTGCTAGGGGACTCCCACCCGGACTACTCAGGACTGTCTGATCGGTACTACCTCGTTTACTTGGCAGAGGGCGAAAAATGGCAGGCGTGACTTTTTCCGAAAAGGCGCTGCGCCTGACGGTCACGCTCGACAAGGCGGGTGCGAACAACGTCTACACGCTCACGGGCTTCGCTACTCATGTGGCGATCTCGAAACAGGGTGGCGTGGACTTCGCGAAGGCGTCGGTCGAGGTCTATGGGCTGTCACTTGACACGATGGCTCAGCTCACGATGCTCTCCTTCCGCCCGTTCGGTCGCCGATGGAACCTGCTCCAAGTCGAAGCAGGCGAGGGCGGGAACTACTCCGTGGTCTTTCAGGGCGAGGTGACGAACGCCTACGCCGATCTGAACGGGGCTTGCCCCGTGATGAAGATGGAAGCCCAGACGGGTAGCTACCCCGTACTGCAACCTGAGGGGCAACTGGCCATCTCGGGTCAGCAGTCGGCGGCGGAAACCGTCGGGATGCTCGCGCAGAAGACGGGCAAGACGTTCCGCAATGATGGGGTCGAGGCGACGCTCTCAGACTGCATCATCACGGGCGATCCGATCACGAAGATGCGACAGATCGCCAACATCGTCGGCGCAGACCTCCTCATCGACGACGATGAGATCGTCCTCCTGCCGCGCGGCAAGGTGAGAGAGACGGGCGGGATCCCGCTTGTCTCCGCAGACACTGGGATGGTCGGGTACCCGACTTTCACGCAGAACGGCATTCAAGTCGTTTCGTACTTCCGCCCCGATCTCCGCATCGGTGCGGCGGTGTGCGTCGAATCCATCGTCCCGTCCGCTTCGGGCACTTGGAAGATCGTCAACCTTTCCCACGACCTAACGGCACACAAGCCCGGCGGCGGTTCGTGGCGCACAACGTTCGAGGGGATGTGGCTCGATGAGTGACGAACTGAAGCTCAATACCTCTGAGTTCACGGCTAGCTCCGAACTCAACGCCCTGCACTTCATGATTCAGTCAATCGTGAAGGGGATGGTCAATACGGCCATCCCCGTCCGCGTGGACTCAGTCAACCGCACGGGCGAGGGCAACGGCGCGGAGTACCTCTCTGCGACGCCCTTGGTCGAGATGCGCACCGCCTCGGGCGAGGCAATCCCGAACGTTTCGATCCCGAAGCTCAGGTGGTTCAGGCTTCAGCATGGGACGGCGGCAATCATCGTCGACCCGAAGCCCGGTGACATCGGCCTTGCGATCTTCGCTCAGCAGGATGTGTCCGCACTGAACGGCGAGGCTACGCCCGTGCAGCCGGGTAGCTTCCGTTGCTTCGATATGTCCGACGGGTTCTACATCGGCGGGTTCTGGGGGAAGAAGCCCACCACCTTCATCCACTTGGAGGAAGAGGGCACGATTCACGTCGTAGCTCCCCAGAGCATCAACGAGGAGACGCCCGCGCTCACGATCAAGTGCGATACGGCGCGGGTCGAGGCTTCGTCCTCGGTCACGCTCGACACGCCTGCGACATCTTGCACGGGGACGCTGACCGTTACGGGTCTCATCACCGGCAAAGGCGGGCTTGCCATCTCCGGCGGCTCTGGCGCATCGGTCGACGGCTCCCTCACCACGACGGGCGACGTTGTGGCGGCGGGCGTCTCGCTTGACACTCACACCCACCCGGGCGACTCGGGCGGGACAACAGGGACACCACAGTAATGGCTCACACGAACTACACGCCTCAGCTCACCGCGTCCGCCTGTTTCACGTTCGACGGCAACGGGAACCTGAAGATGCTCGAGGGCACGGCGGCGACACTGCAGAACGTCTCGAACGAATGCAGGTGCTTTACCGATGACCTGTACTTCTACGCGGAGCATGGCATCGACTGGTTCTCCGATCAGTTGGGCAAGCCCGTGCAGAAGGCCGTGACCGCCGCCCGCCTGAGGGATGCGGCCTTGTCGGTCGAGGGCGTGGAGGCCGTGGAGGCCGTGGAGATTGACGACGTGGACAGTCGCGCCCGCACACTGACGGGGCGCATCACCATCCGAACAACTGAGGGCGATCATGGCCGTAGTGAAATTTGATGAACTGACGGGCGTGGTTGTGCCCGACTCCTCCGAGATTCGCGAGGACTTCGCAAAGGGCATCGTGAAGGCGTTCCGCTCCGATCCCGACCGTCCCGACGTGAACGTTGAACCGACCTCCCCGATGGGGCAAGTGGTCGACCTGGTCGCTGCGGAGATCGAGGCGAAGAATGCCGAGATCGCATACCTTGCCAATCAGCTCAACCCCCAGACTGCTCGTGGTGTCTTCCTCGACGCCATTGGCGGCCTCTACGGCATCGACCGCAAGCTCTCAGAGCCTTCCGTGGTTACCTGCACTCTGACAGGCCTGAAGGGCACTGTGATCCCTTATGGCGCGATTGTGCAGGACACCAACGGGAATAACTTCAGGCACTCCGCTGTTGGCGGTGCGGTGATCGGGGACGATGGGACGGTCACCACGACTTTCGATTCGGTCGAGCACGGCTCGGTCGAGGTCGCACCTGGGACGGTGACGAAGATCGTCACGATCGTCGCAGGGTGGGATGCCGTCACGAATCCCGACTCGGGCGCTCTCGGACGCAGCAGGGAACCTGACAGCGAGTACCTCGCGCGCATCACGGAGTGCTACGCGATCAATGCTCTGGGTAGCTTGGAGGCCATTCAGGCGAATCTGGCAGAGCTTGACGGCGTGCTTGACTGCGTGGTGCTAGAGAACTTCACGAACGAGTACAAGACGGAATTCGGCCTGCGCATCGAGCCGCACAGCATCGCGGTCTGCATCGTGGGCGGGGATGATGAGGCAATCGCCGAGACCATCTACCGACGAAAGGACATGGGGTGCGGCACGACGGGCAGTTACTCGGTCACGTACATCGCAAAGGATCACTTCAACGCGACGTACACGTACCGCATCACCCGCCCGAGCGCGCAGGACTTCAAGGTGCGCGTGACGTTTAACGCCGAGTCCGTGAGCCCGTATGAGGAAGCGGACGTAAAGGCGGCCTTGATTGCGGACTTCTCGGGCGAAGGCTCGAACCCGCGCATCAAACTGGCTACGAAGGTCTACGCGTCCCGCTTCTACGGCGTGGCGATCCCCAAGACTACGGCTCCCGTGCGCAAGATCGAGATTCAGCTCGGCGATGCAGGGTGGGTTGACTCCGTGGAGATCCCCGCCAACGTCGAGCCTTCGATTTCCTCGGAGAACATCGTCTTCGTGTACGAGAGGTAAGGCATGGCGGACACACAGACATGGTTCAACTTCGCATCCGTTGAGGACGTGCAGGGCATCCCCGATGTCGCCTCCACGCAGTCTGAAGCTATCCAGACGCAGTACGCCTTCAGTGCGGACTTTCAGAATCTGGGAAGCCTGATGCAGGATGTGATCGACGCCACGCCCGACCTCGAGCGCCTGCGCGCGGCGGCGATGGATCCCCAGACCGCCTACGGCGTTTACCTCGACTGGTGGGGTCAGAAAGTCGGCGTAGACCGCTTCATCAAGGTGCGCGGCGAGTACGTGCGCTTTGATGATGACTACTTCCGCTTCCTGATCCTCTACCGCGCCGCTTGCAATATCTCGAACGGCTCGGCGGACGCCGCGAACAAGCTGCTACAGCGCCTGACGGACACCACGGTTTTCGTCGTGGACTATCTCGACATGAGCGTGAACAGCATTGTCATCATCGGGAACATTTCCGACCTGCAGGCAATGATTTTGCAGACCTACGGCCTATTGAATCGACCAGCGGGCGTTCTGACCAATCTTCTCGTCATCTATCCCGACGAGCAGATTTTCGGCTTTGAGGGGTCGACCCTCATGCCTTTCGACGTCGGCGTTTTCAATCCCGGCAGAACAATTGAGATTGATTGATGAGCAACTATCCCGAATACCTGTTGACCTCGGCACTGGCCGCCGAGGGCGACAAAACGATTCCGCCCGCAACCTCACAGGAGGCGGGCACTGGCCGCTTTTCGCAGAACAAGGGGTGGACGGAAGTCAACTCCATGCCGCTCGCAGAGGGCGGCATCCCGCCGAAGCGTCAAGACTTCAACGGTGCGTTCTACCTGCTATCCCAGCTTCTGCTTTGGTATCAGCAGGGCGGCGTGATGAACTATTCCGTCGACCTCGACTATGAGGTCGGTAATGAGGTCATGCTCAACGGAACTAAGTATCGCTGTCTTCGCGAGAATGGCCCGGGCACGTCGCTTGTCACGCCTGGGTCGAACAAGGCCGTTTGGAAAAATTTGGACGCACCAAGCGTTATAGCAGGTCAGATCACGCCTTTTGCGAATTGCCGTCTTGGTGGCAGCGACGGACGTCGCTTGATTCCGTGGGGCGAGACAGCGGCCGACGAGCGATATGTGTTGTGTGACGGTGGCTCCGACGGCCTCGGAGGTACTGTTCCAGACTTGATTGGGAAGTTTATTCTCCCGAGCACCGTAGGCGAGTCTGGACAGGTTGGTGGCAAGCTGACCGCAGGGACGGATGACAAAAAGATTGCGGGGACGGTTGGCGAAACGATTCTGACCGTTGACCAGATCCCCAGTCACTCGCACACCGGCAAGGCTGCGGCGGTGTCCGGGCATACGCACTCGCGCGGCACGATGAACATCACGGGCTCCTTCCCCGTCGATGATCACAAGCAGCGTTATGTGACCGGCAGCTTCTACGCGGGCGAATGGGACTGTTGGGATAGCGACAACCGAGACTCTGAAAACACGTCGGTGCGGTGTCAGTTCGACGCCTCGCGCACTTGGACGGGGCGCACGTCTACGGATGGCGCTCACTCACACGACGTCACCCTCGAGTCCGTCGGCGGCAATCAGGGACACACGCACACGCTTGACGGCGCGTCACATTCGCACACGGTCAAACTTCCGCTGCCGCCGTTCTTCAAACTGGCTTTCTTTGTAAAGCTACCTGAATAAGAGGGCGAAATGGCAGAAAAATTTTTATTCCATTACGTCTATACGGCGGTCGGGACGCTTTCGGGGCAGAGCTTCATCACGCAGACGGAAGATGCGATTAACGATCTCGCTCGTTATGCGTCCGAAGGCAACGCAGATGCTACCGAGGCTCTTCGTCTGGCGAAGATCGCGAACGACAACTCAGAGACCGCTCTGAACAACTCGTCTCAAGCGGTCTCAACGGCGAACTCAGCGCTCTCTCAAGTCAAGACGCTGACGACAACGGTTGAGTCGTGGAACAAGCGCATCCAGACGGCTGAGTCCAATGCGGCGACCGCCGTCTCGACAGCCAACGCAGCGAAGTCGAGTGCGGAGTCGGCAGTGACGACCGCAAATTCTGCTCTTGCCATTGCAGGTGAGGCGAAACAAAACTCGAGCGATGCGCTTGCCATTGCGCAGCAGGCGGACAAGAACTCTACGTTCGCTGTGAGCAAGGCAACCGATGCTGCTGCGACCGCTGACGAAGCGAAGAAGCTGGCTCAGCAGGCGGTCATCGATGCAGAGTCTACTCTCGTCGAAATGGAGGGACTCCTCGCCACCACGACGGCCAAGGCCACGGAGGCCGCCTTGTCCGCGCAAGACGCCTCCTCGAGCGCGCTGCAGGCTCAAAACTCCTCGTCGCTCGCCGAAAAGTGGGCGAGCTGGATGAGCAATTCTGCGGCCGAGGGACAGCCCGAGGACTTTACGGTCGACGGCACTGAATACTCGTCGAAGTGGTATGCGACCAAGGCCTCCGAAAGCGCAAGCGTGGCTTCTGATGCCTCAACGTCTGCTACGGCTGCCGCTGACTCTGCGGGCGCAAGCGCAACGGGTGCGCAGCAGTCGATGCAGACCGCTCAGCAGGCGGCGGCAGGGGCGAGTGCGTCCGCGCAGGCGGCAGAAGGATCAGCTGTTCGCGCAGAAGATGCCGCGAAGCGAGCTGAAGATGCGGCCTCAAGAAACGTCAATGCACTGACCTATGACGCGCAGACACCGACCCCTGAGCAGCAGGCACGGGCGAGAGCAAACATCGGCATCTTGAGCGACGCCGAAATTGATGGGCTTTTTGCTGATCAGAGTTAACAAGGAGGCATTCATGTGAGTGTGATTCGACCCGCGCTTTCTTCCAGTGAGCGCACTACCGAGAGAAGGGCTGTGACGGTTATCCGACGCAGCCCTTCTTTTTTACGGCCGCAGACGATCGTCGAGGGGCTCCCGCAGGAGACCCCGACCGATCCGTATCTGCCGGTCGACTGGAAAACAGGAGATGTGATTACGGCTGCAAGGCTGAACGCCACCGATGAAGGCGTCGACAAAAACGCTGACGCCATCGAGCGGCTTAAGGCTCAGCAGCCCACGAAAATCCCCACAACTTTTATTGACAACCTCTTTTAAATAAGGAATTTTTTATCATGGCTACTCAGTTTCTCGACCTCGCTGGCTTGACCCACTATGACGGCAAGCTGAAGGAAAAGGTCGCTGGCTCCATCAAAATCGAAGGCCTGAACGTCTCGCTTACGTCGATCTCTGGTGCGGTACTCGGCACGATCGCGATCCCGCAGCAACAAATCGAACTCGCCTCTGGTTCGAAGAACGGCCTTATGAGCAAGGAACACTTCACCAAGCTCGAGGGTATCGCTGCCGGTGCAACGCTGGTCGAAGAAAGCGAAACTAACGGCAATGTCAAGATCAATGGCAAGGAAACGACGGTTTACACGCCTGAGGTCTACACCCCTCACGAAAATGGCCTCTACAAGGTGACGGTCACCGGCAAGGGTGCTGTGAGCGTCGCCACGCCGGTCACGAAGGGTGACATCACCAGTCTCGGCATTCCGGCTCAGGACACGACCTATGCGCCTGCATCTGGCAAAAAGGATGGCCTGATGTCGGCCGCTCACTTCATCAAGCTTGAAGGCGTTGAAGCCAAGGCTCAGGTGAACGTGATCGAGAAGGTGTCTGTCAACGGCTCTGCGCTCCCGATCAACAGCAAGGGTGTGAACGTTGACCTCACGCCGTATGCCCTCAAGACCGACATCACGAATGTCTACAAGTTCAAGGGCTCTGTCGAGAACTTCGAAGCTCTGCCGAAGACCGAACTGACGGCTGGTGACGTGTATGACGTTAAGGCCGCTCATGGCGACAATCCCGCCGGCACGAACTTTGCCTGGACGGGCACGGAATGGGATCCGCTCGGCGGTGCTTTCCACGTCGACGCTATCGCTACCAGCGCTATCGACGCTCTCTTCGCTTAATCGATGACCAACTGAGGTGAAAAATGGCCGGTTTTCTTGATCTAACCGGCCTCTCGCGCTTCAAATCGAAGTTGCTTGAGGCCATTGCAAACGTTTATGTCACCAAGACAGCACATTCGAAGGCGCTTAACCTCAAGGTCAACAAGGCCGACCTTGAATCTGAAATCAAGCGAGTCCTTGGAACTCTAGACACGGGCATCCCGGTTGGCGCGATCATGGCCTTCCACGATGTGCCTGCGGGATGGCTTCAGTGCAACGGGGCGGCGGTGAGTCGAACGACTTACGCCGCTCTTTTTGCAAAGATCGGCACAAAGTACGGCTCGGGTAACGGCTTGACGACGTTCAACCTCCCGAACCTTCACCATAAGTTCATCGAGGGCACGACCACCACTTCCGAGGTCGGGCAGTCTGTGTCGGCTGGGTTACCGAACATCACAGGTTCAACGTCATGGGACGTGAACGGCCTTGGTAAGGCCGGTGTTGGATACTCATCTTGCGGTAGCTCTCGAATAAGCAATAACGGCGCAATGTCTGTGAGCGCAGGAACGTATTGGGCATGCATTGGCTCTAGCGGTTCGGATCACAACGGTAATAATGCCGTCGTCAACATCAACGCGCGCTCCTCCAACTCGACCTACGGATCGTCTTCTGTGGTTCAGCCGAGTTCGACGCGACTGCTCTTCTGCATCAAGCCTTGATGCAGAAGAGTCCTCTGACGGACGACGGTTGCACAGTGCTAGACGATCCATATACGCTTCTTGAGCCGGAGGCGTCAAAGTAGACATTCGTTCCGTTTGCCGCTCCGCCAGTCGGCGCTCCGCTAGAGCCGCTTTTCGATAGAGCGCCGGCGCTCGCGACGCCACCCCAAGCCCCACATAGGTTGACTTGTCCTGTGATGTTCGGAACTCGGATTCGCTAGGCGTAGAGCGATCTCAAAGCCGTGCCTGGCACATAGGCGGGCTTCATCGTCAACCCGACGAAACCCGCGATGGGAGCTACTTCCAGTCGATCATGCCGGCACTTTCAGCACAAGCGCGGACGTGCTCGCTCCAGCGCTCCATGACTGAGCGTCTGGCGTCGAAAAAGTCTGAGCACTGATAGGCTCTACTTACCTGCGTTCCGACGTCGTGGCTTAGGCACATTTCTGCGACGTCAAAGGGCACGGCCTCGTCGGCTAGCCATGATCGTGCGATCGATCGAAGCCCGTGGGCAACAAGCCGGCCTTTGAGCGACGTTCCGTGGAGGTATTTTGCCAAAGCTTGCTGGCTGACGTGCTTGCCGGTGCTCTTGCTGGCAAAGACATGGCCACTTCGCGGCCGCGGGCTGACCTCCTGCTCTTTAGCAATCAGCTCGGCCATGAAGGTGGTCACGGGGATGCGAAAGGGGCGTCGTTTTTTCATTTGCTCTGCGGGGATGTGGATCGCGTCTTCTGTGATCCACGACTTCTCGAGCGAAGCATTCTCACATGGTCGAAGCATTGAGCAGAGCGAGAAAAGAAAGAACACGCGCATGCGCAAAGGCGCGTCCTTCATGACGACCATTACCGCAGGCAACTCTCGCCAGTCGACAGACGGCATGGGCTTGACCTGCGGCGGTGCGAAGACCTTCGATACTCGTGCGAGTGGATTGTGCTCTATGTAGCCCGCGCAGACGGCGAGGTCAAGAATCTCGCGAAGGCGCATGAGCACGCGCTTGAGCGTCGCTTGCTTCCCGTCTTTCTCGATCGGCTGCACGGTGCGGATGACGAGTGGGGCGGTGATCTCGTCGAGCTGACGATTGCCGATCGGGCCGATGATGTACCGCTCAAGGCGACGGCGTTCGTCCTGGTAGCTCACGATCTGGGGCTTTTTGAGACGACACCAAAGACGAAAAGCGTCTTTCAGTACATAGCCCTTCGGTGGCTCAAGCCCGATGTCCTTTCGCAGGCGTCGGGCTTTTTGTCGTGCCTGCGCGAGATTCATGTCTGGGTACTCGCCGAGCTTTTTGTCTGCAACACGGCTCGATGAAGACGTGCGCAGATACCAGATCTTTTTGCCTGACGGCATGACGCGGAGCGTTAACCCGTTGCCGTCGGCGATTGAATACCTTTTTTCACGCGGCTTCAGGGCCGCGATTTTTTTAGAGGAGAGAGTAGTCACATGACCTCCGAATTTAAGACGGCGTATCGCTTTGATGACGCCGGTTACTTCGAGCACGAGCTGTCCGTCCAAGTGATTGACGGCGAAGCTCTCATGCCGCCGTCCGCCACCTTGCTGCCTCCTTGGGGAGAAGCAAAGCCGGACGACAAGGTTTTCTACCGCTTTGGCGGCGAGGGATGGGTGACGGAACCGAAGCCTACGTGCGCAGCCGATCTTGTCGGTGTGGTGGTTTCTCATCAGTCTCAGACGCAGCGCGACATCGAAATGCGCTCGCTTATCCAGAAGTTTGCGCAGGAAGAGGGTTATCGCGAAAAGCGCGGCGAAGATCTTTCTTGGTCTGTCGAGAAGATTCCCGAAAAGACGCCCGAAGAGAAGCTTGCTGAAGCTGAAGAGCAGGTGCGCTCGAAGCGTGATTCCCTGATCGCCGACACGGACTACCTGCTCTGCGCCGACTACCCGATCAGCGCTGAGGACCTCGAAGCCGTCAAGGCCTACCGTCAGGCGCTTCGCGATGTCCCGCAGCAGGAGGGCTTCCCCTTCGAGGTGGTCTGGCCTGAACTGCCGACCATCCTCGCGGAATAACGAATCAATCCGTCCCCCGGCACTCCCGGGGGATTTTTTTAACTTGCAGGGAGAGGCAACAAAGGAGGTATTTATGCCTGACCGTTATCGGGACATCCTGACAGGTTCTGGCGTGTGGATTGCGATTTTTGCATCCCTCGGCGGATGCGTTCTGCGCTATCTCGAAGAGTACAAGCACGAGAAAAAGTGGCATTGGAAGTGGCTCGCTGCCGATCTTCTTTCGTCTGCGTTTCTCGGCTACTTCACGTTTTGGGTGCTCTGGGATTCAGCGCACTTCACAGCCTCGCAGTGCGCTGTGGCCACGGCGATCGTCGGCAACTTCGGCACTCGGATCTTTGACGTCGTGCGGTTCGTGATCTTCAAAAAAATCGGGTACGTCCCGCCGAATGAACGCCCCTCTGCCGCCGATGAGGAATCCAAGAAATGAAAAGCTACTACTCATACGACATTCAGCCTGCCTGTGACTTCATCGCGAAGTACGAGGGTTGCAGGCTCACGGCGTACCTCTGTCCCGCAGGCGTGCCAACCATTGGCTACGGCCACACGGGTCCCGAAGTGCGCAAGGGCATGACCATCACGCAGGCCGAAGCCGACGAACTGCTCCGCAAGGATGTGGAGCGCCACGTGCATGATTTCTCGCAATACGTGAACGTCCCCGTCACCGGAAACCAGTTCATCGCGTTGACCTCCCTCGTTTTCAATTGCGGCGTGAGCTACGTCGTTCACCAGTGCCCGCGCCTCATGCGTTCGCTCAATGCGGGCGACGTTGAAGCCTGCGCTCACGAATTCCTCGACATCAACCGCGCTGGCGGAAAGGTGCTTGCGGGCTTGACCGAGCGCCGTCGCGCCGAAGCAAAACTCTTTCTCTCGGAGGTCTGAACATGGTCTATCTGAAATGGCTGGCACTCATGCCTGCGTCGTTCATTATGGCCATTGTTGGTCGCCTTCTCGCGCCTATCCTGCCTTTCTTCGTGGACAAGGAAACGCACCGCCTGCCGAATTGGCTGTCGTGGTTTGCCACTGATGACAATGATGCAGACGGGGATCAGGGGCACAGGGAGCGTTGGCCGGGCACTGACCCCTGGTCGACGTACAAGCGCCGCGTCGCATGGCTTCTGCGCAACGTTTGCTACGGCTTCGACATCGACGTCCTCGGCGTGCGCGTCTTCCCGACGGACGAGTGGCACGTGACCGGTAATCCGGACGCGAGCGACACGAATGGCATCTCGGGCACTTGCATCCGACACTGCTACCGTGACGGCAAGCACATCGCCTGGCACCTCTACGTCGTGAAGCACTACGAGCTTCTCGGTCTACCCTGCTGTGTGCGCATCAGTCTCGGCTGGAAACTCTGGGGCTCTCGTGACAAGACGGCGCAGTACACCGTGTACTTCAACCCGATTAAGGGATGGGAGCTATGAGTGCGTGGCTCAAGCCTGCGGCGGCGGCGCTCGCTGCGCTCATCGCCTTTGGAGCGGGATGTCGGTACTCGGCCGCGCAGGCCGACGCCGAGATCTCTGCTTTGAAGGAAGATTATGCGACGCGTGCGCGCGCACTGGAGGAGAAGTATCGTGAGAGTGAAGCCCTTGCAAACGCAAAGCTCAGAGCGGCATGGGAGGAGCGTGACATCGCGCTCGCTCATGCTAGCGACCTGTCTGCTGACCTTGAGCGGGTGCGCAAGCAATCCGACGCCGCCCGCCGTAGACTGTCCGCAACCGCCGCAGGTCCCTGCAAGTCTTGCGAGGAGCAGCTTGCCCGAAGTACAGGCATTATCGAGCGAGGCGCAGTCCTACTTCAAAGATGTGTCCGCCTTTCTCAGAGAGTTGCAATCGACAAGGACGCCGTAGTCAAGATCGCGGACGGACCTTAAAAACCGTGTGTTAAAATCGACTTAACAACACTCGGCACGCCTCTCGTTGACGCGCAACCCGCCGAGTTACCCGCCCCTAAGAGCTAAAAACCGCCTCGGAACCTAGACGTCAGTCCGTTGCGGACTCAGGTGCAACTCCTGAGAGGGGAGCCAATTCCATGCCCTCGAATCATTGCCGATTCGGGGGCATTTTCGTGGCGTCACGAAAATGGTGGGTGAGAAAATGGGGTAGGCGTCTAGATCCGCTTTTTTAGCCCCGAAACCGTTGCGGCGCAACGTTTGAGGGATGGCGCCTAAACCTGTTGTATAATAGAAAACTCCTAAAAAAAGTTAAACCTCCTCCGAGGTAGTTGGCGCTACCTCGGATTTTTTGCGGCGGTTTTTCCGTGACTCGGTAGCCGGGGATACGCTGATGGCGCATTCAAAGGGTTCGACTCCCGACAGCCGCTCCAGATTCCGCACCCCATGCTCCCCACCCCGCGCGATTCCTTGCATGACTAGTCCGCTCGGGTCGCAGGCCGCCGCCTGCGAGGGGACTTTTCACCAGCCCGCGAAGCCGTGCTACAATCAGCAACGGATTCTACTCTGGCGGGTAGTATCTAGCGGACTCCTATGCCGCATAAAGCCCCTGCGCTACTCGCGTGGGGGCTTTATTTTTGTAACTGTACTTTTTGGGTCGTATGTGCACATCAATGTATACAACCGAGCCGTTCAGTCATCGTCGTCATCATCAGTGCTGATCATGGGGAAGCCGTAGAACACTTCCCCAGTCGGGAAGGCGCCCGTGTACTGTGGGTACCGCGTCACGCCCCGGAAGGGGAACTCGTACATCGGGGCTAAATTCTTGTGGTACTCAGTAAGCATCGCGTCAATTTCGGGCGTGAAGAATCGCGGGATATAGGCAGGATCAACATAGCCGTCGACCAACTTCCTGACAAAGTAGCACCAACGTCCGTCATCGTTTCGCTTGAGACTGTACATATCAAGATCAAGCCTCGGATTTTTGTCCATGTCTGACCTCAACTCGACTGCCGCCCACGTCACGACTACTTTGTGAGCGTTTCGCGTGTGAAGCACCTGATTCACTGCGTAGCGCGCCCATTTGTCATTGTCGTCGCCTCTCAAGTAAAAGCACGCAGCGAGGCGCGCGACATGCAACGCCATTTCGGGGTAGGCGCACTCTCTCGCGCCAACGGCTTCGGCGAAAACCCGCGCGAAAAGCGGGGCGTCGTCGGGCAAATTGCGAAGGTCGATGCCTTCCATTTCTTTTGTAAGGTTCTTCATTTGCTTTGCTTCTCCGGCATGGTCTTTTTGATCTGCTCGGCGATCCACTTCGAGCCGCCCAACTCCCTCAACCGCTCGCGCAGTTCCTTCGGGATGTAAATCAGGACGTTCATGCCGCCGTCGGGCGTGTGTCTCGGTCGCCCGGTTACCTTCCTTTCTCTCATCTTCCTACTCCTCAGATATCCCACGAGGCCGAAAACTCTCGGTCCTTGAACAGTGCGGCCAGCCCCGTGATCTGCTTCAGCCTCAGCAGTTCGTCGGCGTCCATGCCGAGGTGCTTCATAATCCACGCGTCCTTCATGCCCGCCTCTCGCAATTCCTTGACGATGTTCGCCATGAGGTCAACGTCGTGCGTACCTCGGGCGCGGTTGTGTCTCACGGTACTGGCCATTCGATTGCTGATGTCCTTCTCGATCACCACAACAGGCAACTTGCCGCCTTCGCGTTCGTAGATGTCTTTATGGGTCAGCATCACCGTGTAGCGGTGGAACCCGTCGACGATCTCGTACTTGTCCACGTCTGGGAGGTAGTAGCACACGATGGGCATCGTGTAGCCGTCTTCCTTGATCGAGTCGTAGAGCAGTTTCATCTCGGGCGGGGCGACGTGGTTCGGGTTGTACGTGTTCGCCTGAATCTTTTCGACCGGGATGGCCTGCACGTTGTAAACGGGTGATTTCATTACAAGCTCCTGAATTTCGCCAAGACCGCGTCTCGCTTTGCCTTCATCTCCTTCGTGATGGAGAAGCTCAAGCCTTTGCAAACGAAGTCGTTTTTGATAATGCACATGGCCATACGTCGCCACGTGCAGAAGTCGTCCTTGCCCTCAAGCTCGGGCAGTTCGTCGAGCGGCTCGCGGAACTTTACGAGGTACTTGTCCTTCGCGCCTCGCGTCCCGTAGCTCCGCGTATTGATGATCGTGTCGCCGTACTTTGCTTCCAGGATTTCGATCTGTTCATCGGGGACAGGGCATCCAACGTCCCGCCAGTACGCAATGAACTTTGTGAAGCGGTCGCGGTAGTTGTCGGCAGCGGCGGGCGGCAACGTCGTGAGCAGGAATTCTGTGAACTGCTTCCACGTGTAGTTCTTCGGCAATTTGTAGCTGTTGCTCATGATCTTCGAGCCGCTGTAGATGTTGCCGAAGTTCGCGCCGCTAACACGATTGACGAGCTTGCCCCAGAGGTCGGGCTCGATCACCTTGAACTGAGCGAGGCCAGCCTTGGCCTCATTGCCGAACGGTTCGTCGATGCGCATCTTGTGGATCGGGACGCCTGCGAGGTACATCAGGTCGTAGATCGGGTTGTACGGCTTCGCGAAGCGGGCGTTGTACGTCCAGATGTCCTCGACCGTCCAGTCATAGATCGGGTAGAAGTTGAAGACGTTCTCGCTCACCTTCGTGCTGAAGCGCTTGCCCTTGTAGGTTTCCTTGTTCCCGGCAATGGCGCGGAAGCGGTTCAGGCTTTCGTCCGTGCGGATGCCGACAAGGCACGCGGTCTTCTCGCCGTGGCCGATCGTCTCGCCGATGTGCTTGATGAATTCCTCGAACGTCATCTTCGGGACGTACCAGTCGAAGGGGTTGTTCTGCAGGTTGATGACCCACCTGTTCTTCGGCATATCGCGCACCCAGATCGGACGCTTCTCCTCGTCCCACCAGACCCACGTGGGCTCGAAGTAGGAGAGGGAATTCGGCGAGGTCATCGGGAGACAGACCCACATAGGAATGAGCACGTCCTCGTTCTCGGTGAACATCTTTTCCACGAATGCTGCGCTCTTCTGATAGAACGCCTCGAGGTCGATGAAGACCGCATGGAACTTGCGCCCGCGCCGGCGCGCGATGTCGATGCACTGGTTGAGCACGACCCCCGAGTCCTTTCCGCTCGAGAAAGAAACGTAAATGTGCTCGAACTCGTCAAAGACGTAGTTCAGGCGCTCCTGCGCTGCATCGAACACGTTCTGCGCCCTGTATTTTTTGATGGTCATAGATCCTCCAGTTTCATGCCCGAGAGCTTGAAGGCGTTCACCAGTGTTAGCTTTTTCGCGATGCACTTGTCGAACAGCTCCTCGAGGCCGATGTCCGCGCCCGTCAGGTCGAAGTACTCGCAGGATTCCTGCTGTCCCATTCGGTAGATGCGGGCTTCGGACTGCTCGCGGAAGGCGTAGTCGAACGTCTTGTCGAAGTAGATGATTCTGCGGTACTTCTGAAGGTTCAGGCCGAACGAACCTTTGCCGTAGGTCATCACCAGAGCCTGCGGGAACATCTCCTGCAGATAGTCGCGGGCCGCGATGAAGCGGCAGTAGATGATCGTTCGGTCATCGACATACGGAGTGATGAGCGGGACCTTCTCACTGGCTAGCGTGTAGAAGTGATGGAGCTTCTGCATTGCCCCCAGGATTTCAAAATCATCCTCGGCAGCGGCAATGAGTTCGCACTTCAAGTTCTCGTACCCGAAACGCTCGGTCTCGGTCATGTGCCACGTGAGCGTCCGGTACTTCTTCGCGAGCGGGAGGTCGAGCGAGCATTCGTAAACATACGGCTCGATGATGCTGAGCAGGTGCTCGACGTTGGCGTAGCCAGTGATGTACGTGCGCACAGGCTTCCCGTAGCGATGTTCTGTCGAGTAGACACAGTAGTCGTCCCTGAACTTGAAAAAATTCTTGTCGAGGATCTTCGGCGACAGGAAAAGCATCTGGGCATAGATGTCCAGAATGTTCTTCGTGATCGGCGTCCCGTTCAGGATCAGCTTGTACTCGCAACGTTCGCCCATGTGCAGGAGCCGTTGCGTGCGCTTCGCCCTTAGGTTCTTGATCTTGATGGACTCGTCCACGACGATGGCCGCGCACTTGGCCGCGTCGATCTTGTTGAGGACTTCGACATAGACGCGGTCGCTCTGGCCGATGCTCTCCACGCCGTAGAAGTCGAATTCGTACTCGGAGCAGCAGAGTTCGATTTCCTTGCGGGCGTTCTCGATGGTGCGCAGGGGCGCGACCCACAGCACCAGATCGAGGCCGGGGATCGAATTGATGAGCGAGACGGCGGTCTGTGTCTTGCCTGTCCCGCAACCCATGAAAAGCGCTCCGACCTTCAGGCGGCGGAGCTTCTCAAAGGCTTCCTGTTGGTTATCGGATAAGAGACGCATCAGGCTTGACCTCGGTTTCGGGTTTGAGGATCCTGGGGGTGTGCTTGACGGTCCACTTCGGCAGGCGCTCGAGCACCTCGTAGGGCGGCACGTAACCTTCGTCCCACTCCTCTTCCTCGTTGTAAAAAGCCAGTTCATCGGCCAGTCGATCGGCTGAAATGATCACGTTGCGGCCTTCACCCCTGAGGGTGATCTTGAAAGAGGCGGGAATGCTCAGGCAGTGCTGTAGGGCGTAGCGCCCCGGGCGGACGAACTTCCTAGCAGTCCAGAACTCAAAACCCGCGTAACGGCTCGAAGCGGGCATCTTGATGAGGATGCCCTTCTCGGTGGTATGGGCGACGAGAGTGGATGCGAAGATGATTCGCACCCACACTGTTTCGGCGGCGGATTCCATGATTACCTGATGCGCATCGCGCCGTGGAATTCGCCGAAGGCCTCGATGAGTTCGTCGCAGCCGACTTCCTTTTCGTCAAGCACCTTGCGCGTCTTCTCACTGGTGCGCTTGAGGTTGAACGTCATGTCCTCGTTGATCGAAACGAGCATCTCGAAGTCGTTCGAGCCGTCGCGCACGAGCTTTTTAGAGATCCAGAAGGTGAAGCCGTCGTAGTCGGACGAGTGCGGCATGGCGATGAGCATGGCCTTGTCCGTTTCGTGCTTGATGTTATGGATGTTTACCTTAATCTTCTTCCACATGGTGCGCTCTCCTTACTGGCGGTTCTGGGCGGCGGCGTAGTAGTCGTGAAGCATGAGGCTAACTTCGTCGGGGAAGTTGACGCGCTCGGACGTGAGCTGCTTCCCTGTCTCGGGGTCGACCGTGATTGCGATCGTGTACCAGTGGCGGGCGTCCTCGGAGAGGAAGGAGATGCCGAGGGCGCCGTTGTGCAGGCCGTAGGAGTATTTGTTGCGCTCGGCGTTCGCCCAGTCGTGGATGATGTCGCCGGCTTCTTCGCCTTCGCAGGTTTCGGTGGCGAAGCCGTACCAACGGTCGTCGGCTTCGGCGGTCTGCAGGTAGTAGGCAGCGGCGAGCTTGGCAAGCTCGAGGGCGACGTGCTTGTACTTGCACTCGACCGCGCCGAGCGAGGCGGCGTGCAGGTAGGCGAAGAGCGGAGCGGTGGCGGGGAGGTTGCGGAGGTCGACGTTGTGGGCTTCGTTGGCTTCGTCGATCATGAAGTCGATGTAGGTTCGCATGGTGGTTTCCTTTCTGGCGGGTTTTCGGAAAGGGCGGGTAGTACGCCTGCCCTATGCCTTGCATTATACATATGGATATGGGAAAGTTCAAGGGGGAAAAGTAGCGGGCATGGAAAATAAATCCCCTCTCTCCAATTGCATCTTTGAATATTGCGTTGTACAATTCCAGTAAGGCAAGGGACGCCCTTGCAGTGCATAGGAGACACAAGATGAGTACGAAGAAAACCCTTTCCGCTGAAGAAGCCAAGCGCATCCGCAAGAACGCCGTCGAGCACGGCGCGTCCGAGAAGATCATGATGATCGCCAATTGCGTCCTCGATGGTGATGAGGAAGACGCCGCCATCCTCGAGAGCTACTGCATCGACGATGTAGTACGCGATGCCGAAGAGGCCGTGATGCACATCCCCTTCGTCGAACTGCGCGGCCCGCTGACCGACACTGAGCGCAACTGGGTTGTCGAGCACGCCCTCGGTATCATCGGCGACGCGCGTTGTGAGGCCGGCCTCCCGTACTGTTGCGAGCCTGAACTGACGCCCGCTGCCGAGGAAGCCCCGAAGGCCGTGACGATTGCCGACCGCTTTGCCGCCGTCCGCTTCCTGATGGGTGCGCAGGCCGAGTTGCGCGAGCTCGCCGAAGCCATTGGCAACCCCGAAGACATCGAGGCGAAGATCCTCCGCCTGCATGAGCTGTCCGAGAAGATGCGCGAAGCCGCCAACGTTCTCAAGTAACCAACCAGAGGGGCATCGCGCCCCTCTTTCAACTACCCGCCAAGGAGTCCATATGTACTACACTGTCTACGAATCGCACGCCAAGTTCCTCGAACTGATCGCCAACAGCCTCTCCCCGCGTGATGTGGAGACGGCGGCAGACCGCCGTGCCGAAGGCGTGACCCGCGCCCTGCGCGTGATCGCCGAGAACGTTGCAACCCTCGATGCCGCCCGTCGCCCCGAAGCCGACGAGACACGTTGCCGCAACATGGCGGACGCCCTCGAGGAGATCGCCAACTACCTGAGGAGGTAAGACATGACCGAAGCCAAGAGCACCAGAGGCGGACGCAGACCCGGCGCGGGCAGGATTGCCGACGCCGTCCCTAAGCGCTATGTTCAGGTGCGCATGACAGAGGCCGAGCACGAGATCGTCCGAGCCAATGGCGGCTCGAAGTTCATGCGCGAGCTGCTAGCACCCGTTGCGGGCATCGTGTCCTTCATGGACGCCCGACACACGTCACCGCGAGCGGCACTCGCTTCGTTCGATGCGGTCTGCGCGGAACACTTCCCCGACGCGCCCGACTGGGTGATCAGAAGTGCGAGGCGAACGATTGAAGCCAGGTTCTACCAGTGCTAGACTGAAAGTACGAAAAAAGCCCCGGGGGTCATCCCTCGGGGCTTTCTCTTGACAAAATTGGGGCAAAAATTGGGGCAAAACCCAAGCTCCATTCCGGAAGCCTTCTGCCACAACGAATTATGGCGGAGAAGGGGTCTGTCGAACCCCGTTAGACATCTCCTAGACATCCCTTAGACATTCCCTAGACATTTCCCCGTTGAGCCGTGGGTTTTCGCCCGTTTTCGGTTAGCATGATGGGACAGAGTTAGACATCTGCTAGACATCTTCCAGACATTTTCTAGACAGACAAAATTGGGGCAAAATTGGGGCAAACATAGGAGCCAGTCATGCAAGTCACCGCCAGAAACATCGGGAGTCTCCCAGTGGGGACTCACCGAGCAGAACGTTGCCTATATTTAAGAAAGCGAGAGGGTCACGCGCCGACGTGGGTCTTCCGCTACACGGTCTCGGGAAAGCAGAAGGACGTGGTGATCGGGACGGCGGACGCCGTGACGATTGCTCAGGCAAAGGAAACCGCCGCACGCTTTCGCACGATGATTGCCGACGGGGTCGACCCGCTTGCCGCGAAGCAGGAGCGGCGGGAGAGGATGAAGAACGCGGGCGCGGAGGTTGACCGCCCGTTCACCTTCGCCGACCTCGTTGCCGAGGCCCTGCCCGTCATCGTGCAGAGCAAGGCGTGGCGAAATCAGAAACACGCTGCACAGTGGCAATCGACCCTCGAGCAGTACGCCCTCCCTGTACTGGGGAAGTTGTCCGTCGAGGACGTGAGCCGAGACGACATCCTTGAAGTACTCGTGCCGATTTGGAGAACGAAGCCGGAGACTGCTAGCAGATTGCGCGGCAGGCTTGAGGCCGTCTTCGCCTACGCCATAGTCATAGGAAAGCGAAGCGGAGGGAATCCCGCCCTGTGGCGCGGGAACCTTGAGATGTTCCTGCCGCCGATTGCCAAGGTGAAAAAGGAAAGTCACCACGAGGCGCTCACGTTCGACCAGGCTCGCGCGCTTTTCGATGAGTGGCGACCGCCCACGTCGATCACGGCCTGCGCGATTCTGTTTGGGGCGCTGACCGCGTCCCGCGTCGGGGAATTCGTGCCCGCGAAGTGGGAGGAGATCGACCTGCACAGGGAGGTCTGGCACTGCCCGCCCGAGCGACGAAAGGACGGGAAGAAATACCCGCACCGCGTCCCGCTGTGCCGGCAGCTCGTTTCCATGCTGAAGATGCTCCCGCACGATTCCCCGTATGTGTTCGCCGGCAAAGGCGGCTCGCACATCTCGAAGGAGACGCCCCGCGTGGTTCTCCAGAAGAAGCTCGGGCACGGGACAATGCACGGCTTTCGCTCGACATTCCGTGACTGGTGCGCGGAGAACGGGAAGGACCCGATTGTTGCCGAGAAAAGCCTGATGCACGCTACTGGGAGTGCCGTGGTTCAGGCGTATCAACGCTCCGACCTCCTAGACGCTCGCAGGGTTCTGATGCAGGAATGGGCGGACGCCGTGTACCCGGAGCAGGTTTGACGGGCAAAGAAAAAGCCCGTCACCGTGGTGCGGTGGCGGGCTGTGGGTTGCCGATTGTCTGCGCTAGGGCGTGGCCTCGCGGAGCTTGAGCGCCTTCGTGCACTTCGTCGCGTACTGGTCCGCGGCGAGCCATTGGTCGATGATGTCCTTGCGCCAAAACAGGCCGCCGGGGAAGCGCTTGCCCTGAGGGATGATGCGCTTCGCGATCCAACGGTCGACAGTGCGCGGGGACTTCCCGCCAAGGTACTCGCCGACCTCTTTTTTGCTTAACCACCCGTCCATTGAAATACCTCCCGTTCTTTTGCCATTCTCACCTGTGCGATCGCCTCCGCGATCAGTTCGGCCTTGCTCATGATTTGTGCCTTGTACGCCGTTAGGGCACGCTCGGCTCGGTCGAATTCCTCGCGGTCGATCATGTCGATCACGGCGGCCATCGTTTCCTTTTCGTGCAGATCCTTCTCTGCCAGTTGACTGACCCGCGCCACTGCCGCCTGCATCTCGCCGTCATCCCGCACCGGGGCGGCGGGCGTGGCCAGAGCGTCGAACCAGTTTGGCGCAGCACCTTCCAGGATTTGCCGCACCTGCTTCTCGCGTGCGACCTCTCTGTGCAGGTGCGCCTGCCCGGTGCTGTGATCGGTCATGCTCAGGTAGGGGATCGAGTTGAAAACCCGCACGTAGATCGGAGCGAATCGTTCCTTCAGTGTGCGGATGTTGCTCGTGATGAATCCCGTGTGTACGTTCACCTGCGCGGCAATTTGAGCTGTGGAAAATTCCTGCTTCGCGTGCCTGCGGAGGAAGCTCGCGATTTTGTACAGCATGATTTCGCGTTCATCGTCAAGCATGAGCGTCTCCTGCGCAGACGATTGCGTCGAACCAGTTCGGGGACGGGGCGGCCATAATGCGAATCTTTTCGGCCTGCATTCTTCCCTTTTCGATGCGCTCGACGCGCATACTCTTTTCCTCTTCTGCTTCGCGCTTCGCCTCTTCGGCCTTCAGGCGTTCGCGCTCGAGCCTTCGGTTTCGTTCTTCCTCTGCGAAGGAGAGACGCCCGCCGAAGCTAACGAGGGTCAGGCCGTGGACTGTGCGGACGTGCAGCTCGGTTCCTTTGCCGGCCAAAGTTTCGAGGATGCCGTTCACGCGGGCCTTGGGCTGGTGAGCCAGTGAGGCGATTTCGGGTACCGTGAACTCACGGTGCGGGTTCGTCTTGAGAAGTTGTTCGACGTGGTGCGTTGCAGTGCTGTTCATGATGGTTTCCTAGTTGGCGGGTAGTGGAGGCGGCGGCGGGAGCTTGCCTGTCACCTTCATATGGTTGACGCGTTCGGCCTGCGCGGCCTCGAGTGCTTGAACCTTTTCGAGGTAGTCCCCGAGGATCAGGCGGCGATGCTCGCGGAATCGTCCGGGCGTACTGGCGATGTGTTCGGGGTCGTTTTCCTTCAGCACTTCGATCAGCTCCTGATTCATCCCGTTGGCGGTCGCGGCCTCGAAGATCATCTGTGCCGTAGTGAGGCCTTCGCGGGTGTCCTCGATCAGTTCGTCAGGAATGCGGCGGCCCATGTTGCGATGGTCGATCGCGAGGGTTGCGGCATAGGCCGCGCGGCGGATCTCCTCGAGGCGCTCAGACTCCTGCACGCCGACCTTGAGGAAGGCGATTGCCCCGATCATCAGCATCGAGTTGACAAGCGAGAAGTCGTCCATTTCCTCGGTCGTCTGCCAGCGCTCGAGTGCCATAAAGGCCTCGATGAAGCGTTCGACCATGAAATCCTGGTCGGCTAGCGCGAACAGGTAGCCGAGCTGCGCGGATCCCTTGTGCCGAGCCGCTCGGGCATCCTCGACGATCTTGACGAGGCGGCGGCATTCGGCGGGGTCTTTGAACTGGTTGCGGAGCAGGCGACTGCGTGCGGCCTGCTCCCGTCCGTGCGCGCCCTTCTTTCTGGGCTTCTTTGACTTAGGCATTGGCGTCTCCTCAGATTTGCCCCTTGAGCTGTTTTTGGACTTCCTCGTATGTGTCGAAGCCCGGCGGGAGGACGAGGCGGTAGCGACCGCACTCGACGCCGTCGATCCTGCACACCAGAAGCACCTTGCGCCAGAGGTGGCACTGGACGAAGTCGTAGGCGATCTTCGTGGCGATCACCAGTGCGCCGATCAGGAAGCAGAAGTTGAAGCCCATGATGAAGCCCCGCTCCCACGCGATCGAGGTCGGCACGACGATCGAGTAAAAGAAAAGCCCGAGCCAGAGAAGCCCGAGCTTAGATGTGGGGATCGCGCGGAGGTACCCGCGCATCCACAGGGCGATGATGTCGCCCCTTGAGTTCGACCGCATGATGTCTCCTTATCGACGGGTCAGTTCTGCGTAGCGTTTTGCCACGGCCTTGCGGCATTCGATCATGCCCTTGATCTTGTCCTCTTCCTGCTCGATGATCGTGGGGAAGAGGAGGTCGAGGTAGCCGTTCCTCAGGGCGAAGTGTTGGCCGAGCCAGAGGGCGACCTCAGAGTATCCTCCCGGGGCTTCTACCTTGCGAACCCGATCAATCTCGCGGTCGAGGTAGAACATGGCCTTCATGAGATCGTCGGCCTCGGATTCGCCGTCCTTGTGGCCTGCGCGGACGATGTACTTGACCGCGTTGCCGAGGTTGAACCCGAGCAGTTCGCACAGGTCGATGGGTTCGAGGGTGATGGCCGCGTCGCGGTAGTGTTTGGGATTGGTCTTGTCCATTAGATGTCCTTTGCGAAAGTTTCGGCGAGTGTCGGGATGGTGGCGGGCGGGAACGATTCGCTCAGGTGCTTGGCCGTCAGGTAGCCCATGCAGAAAGCCCCGCTGCTACCGTCGGTCTGACGCATCGCGTCGTAGGCGATCTTCGAGTAGCGGAAGTCGGGGCGCTTGATGAGTTCTGGGTTCGTGAGCAGGTCTACGCCGAGATCGAACAGCCCTTGTTGGCGGCTAGCGTTGGCGAACAGCCTGAAGCCCTTCGTAAACTCGTCGATCGACTTTGCGCACATCTTGATGCCCACGCGCCTCAGGTCGGCCTCTTCGTCGAAGCGCTTGAAGCGAACGAGGTTGTCAGCACCGGGCAGGGTGGCGAAGAAGAAGAGGTTGTACAAAGGTTCGCCGTTGGTCACGGCAGTCGCGTCGAGCGGGTGAGTGATGTCGTCCACATCGGCGAGGACGTGTATGTCCTTGCGCGTCAGGTCGGGTTTGTTGGGGTAGCCTTCGACCGGGTTGAACCCCTCGAACCAGTAGCGACCAGGTTCATGCGGGTAGTGGTCGATTAGCCAGTTCCACCCCTTATCGGAATACTTTTTCATCATGTCCTCTTCATGTGATGAGACCGCCGTCCCCTCCTCTCCTCGCAGGAAGTGGCGGCGGCCTCGGTCAAGGTGTCGGCCTGTGGGTTACTCGCCTTCTCGAAGTTCGTCGAGCAGGTCACGCAGGTGCAGTAGTTCCCGCGCCATCATCATCACGTCTCGCAACATTGGATCGTAAGCCTCGTCGAAACGTCGCTCATCGGTGTCGGCCTTGATCGCCTCTGCCGCTCCGACCAGTTGCTCGGAGACGTAATCCATGTTTTGCAGAATTTCCTCTTCATTCATTTTCATGCTCCGGTTGCCCCGTAACCGCCCGCGCCGCGCGCAGTCTTCTTTTCTTGGATGAAGTCCAAAGCGACGATTGCCATGCGTCTGTATTCTCTTTCAGGCCTCATTCGTCCTCCTCCTGCTGTTTGACGAAGTACTCAGTCGGAAAGAGCGTTGGCGCGATTTTTCCCTTGACAGGGACGTGGAGGAGGTAGAAGCCGCAAAGCGTTCCTTTTGCGTGATACATGAACGCTCGTCCATCGCATTCCGCTTCTGCCTCACGGATCGCTTTTTGTGTTGTGCCCATCATGCAAGCTATTCGCTTGCGGATTTCCTTTTTCATCTTGACAGGCATTTCTCGTACCCCTCCATTTCTTCTACAAGTCGACGATCAAATTCAGCCACTCGAGCTAAAAAGTCCCCAGAGATCCACTCGCTTTTTTGATCATCAGGCCAACACTTGATGAGCGATTTGTACTTCGTTGCATGAAATCCACGGCAAAATGCGTACATGGGCTCTCCGCTTGGTCTTCTGAAATTCTCACCGTCGAAATGGCCACGCAATCGTGCGATTTCTTTCCCTGATTCATTTTCCTGAATCGAAAACATCAGGTCGACGTTTTTAGGGATGTTCCAAGACTTCGTTGGGTTCCATTCGTTCGGACGAAACTCCGGGTTTTCCTTGACGTCTTCGGGGGTGAGATCGACAGAAAAGCGATTGCCGAATTTGATTGTCCTCGCTTCGCCAGTCCAAACTCTATTGAGT
>OIRQ01000001.1_pt1 | contig 108625 bp, 89 predicted proteins | sample 1586271 | NCBI WGS metagenome assembly OIRQ01 (sample SAMN02674970, study PRJEB24791) | human gut metagenome, SKBSTL043 | isolation source: stool | host: Homo sapiens | place: USA | reverse complement strand
GGAGATTACCGGGATCGAACCGGTGACCTCTTGCATGCCATGCAAGCGCTCTCCCAGCTGAGCTAAACCCCCAGATGTTTGTTGTCGTCCGTGACGACGCTAGTAATTATATCAGGTGAGGATGGGATTGTCAACTGTTTTTGCAAAGTTTTTTTGCAAGGTTTGTTCTGCTGTACACTTTTTGCCGCAGGGTTTCCCTTTTGGGCCGTTCTGTGCTATGATAGAGAGGTACCGGGCGGGGCGCTCCCCTGCCCACAGAGAGGGGTGGTTCTTATGAGCGAAGCAGAGGTCAGTCAGTTTCTCTGCGTCCTCATCAAAATGGGGGAAGCGCTGCAGAACAGCGGGGCCGAAGTGTTTCGGGTGGAGGACACCCTCAACCGCATTGCGGCGGCATACGGGGCTGAGGAGGTCAATATCTTTGTCATCACATCCAGCATCGTGGTCACGCTGACCATGCCGGACCTGCCGCCCCAGACCCAGACCCGCCGCCTGCGCAAGAGCACCGGCAACGACTTGCTGGAGCTGGAACAGCTCAATGCCCTGAGCCGCCGCATCTGCGCCGAAAAGCCTCCGGTGGAGGAGTTCCAGCAGCAGCTCCGTACCATTCTGGCACAACCCGGGGAGCCCCGGCTCCATCTGGCTGGAAGCGTGCTGGGGGCGGCCAGCTTTGCGGTCTTTTTTGGCGGGAGCCTGTGGGACGGCGTGCTGGCGGGCGGGGTTGCAGTGTTCATCTGCTGGATGGAGCGGTGGCTTGCCCCGTTCTGCCTGAACGGTGTAGCGTTCCAGTTCATTGCGTCGTTTCTCAGCGGCATGGCTGCCCTGCTGTGCTGCCGGGTCTGCCCACTGCTCCATGCGGACATGGTGCTCATCGGCGTCATCATGCTGCTGGTGCCCGGCATTCCGTTTACCAACGCCATCCGGGATATCCTGCTGGGTGATATCATCTCAGGCTCGCTCCGGCTGGTGGAGGCCGTTTTGCTGGCCGCCATGCTGGCGCTTGGCATGATGGCAGCCATCTGGCTGATGGGAGGTGCCGCATGATGCAGACGATCATCCAGCTTCTCAGCGGGGCATTGGGCTCCATCGGGTTCGGGCTGCTGTTCCACCTCAACCGCCGTTACCTGCCTGCGGCAGGCGTGGGCGGGCTGCTGGCCTGGCTGGCCTATCTGCTGGCCGCGCCCGCGGTACACGGCACGTTCCTGGCCAACCTTGTGGGCGGTGTCTGCGCGGCCCTCTACGCCGAGTTTATGGCCCGGTGGTACAACGCCCCCTCTACCCCGTTTTTCATCACGGCGGCAGTCCCCCTCATCCCCGGAAGCACCCTGTATTACTGCATGAACGCAGTGGTCTCCAGCAATCTGCTGGCCGCGGAGCACTATGGCGAGCAGACCTTTTTAGCCGCATTCGGCATTGCAGGCGGCATGGCCATTGCCTGGTGTCTGGCCGATCTCAGCCGCAAGCTGCATGCCCTGCTTACGGGCCACAACCCCGCAAAATAACACAGAAAGAAGAGCATTATTATGGATTTTTACGGAACCATTGGCCCGGCCTGTGCGGAGCTTTCCACATTACAGCAGATGGTCCGCGCCGGAATGACCGGCCTCCGGATGAACCTTTCTCACGGCTCACTGGCCGAGCACGCCGACTGGCTGAAGCTCATCCAGAAAGCAGGCATCCGCACCCTCCTGATCGACTTACAGGGCCCGGAACTGCGCATCGGGCGGCTGGCGTCCCCGCTGACGCTCTCCGAGGGGCAGCAGGTGTTTCTGGGTACGGGCGGCATTCCCTGCCCGGCCTGCCTTTTGGACGCCATAACCCCGGGGCAGAAGCTGCTGCTGGACGACGGCAAGCTGCTTTTGCGGGTAAACGCTGTGGACACTGCTCTCCACTGCACCGTACTGCGGGGCGGCCTGCTCCAGAGCCGGAAGAGCATCGCAGTGCCAGGCGTGGAGGTTTCCTCCCCTACCCTGACCGATGAAGACCTGCAGAACCTGCGCGTCGCCGCCGACTGCGGTGTCACAGGTGTCATGCTCCCCTTTGTGCGGAGCGCAGAAGACATCCGCACCCTGCGGGCCGCGCTGGAAGATGCCCACGCCGGGCAGATCCAGATCTTTGCCAAAATTGAGAACCTTGCCGGTGTCCGTACTTTGCCGGAGTTTCTGCCGCTGGTGGATCAGGTCGTTATCGCCCGGGGCGATCTGGGCAACGCCATGCCCCTGTGGGAGCTGCCCCGCTGCCAGAAGCAGCTGGCCTCCCTCTGCCGGGCCGCGGGCGTGCCTTTTATGGTCGTGACCCAGATGCTGGACAGTATGCAGACCCGGGCGGTCCCCACCCGCGCCGAGGTCAGCGACATCTACAATGCCGTACTGGACGGGGCCGCAAGCCTGATGCTGACGGGCGAGACCGCCGCCGGGCAGTACCCCGTGCAGGCCATGGAATACCTTGTCAAGACCGCACAGACCGCGCTGTAAATTTTTATGATGCGATGAAAAGACCTCCGGCGAGCTTGCCGGAGGTCTCGTTTATTCCAAGCAAAGATCCTTTGCGAAGCCCGGTCTATTCTTCACAAATTGTTCATAGAATGATCGTATCTTCATTGATTTTAACGAAATTTCTTTTCGATTTTCATACAATTTCGCAATTGACAGAATCCCCTGCGGTCCGATACAATAAAGCCAGAACAGCACATGATCTGGACGTGCCGATGATCATTCCTGCACCCCAAAAATGACAACAAAAATTCTGAAAACAACAGGAGGCATTTACAATGAAACACCTGAAAAAACTGGCCGCTCTTCTTCTAGTGGGCGTTCTCGCCTTGTCCCTGCTGACAGCCTGCGGCGGCGGTGGCTCTACCTCCGCAGATGCACAGGCGGAAACTGCCGTGATGGCCGCCATCAATCAGAACCGTCCCGTCAATTCCGCCAAATTGCAAAACAGCAGCGAGCTCCGCAAAATAGCCAATCAGGACCTGGATGCTGCCATCAGTGGAAAATGGGGCCAGCTCAGTTCTTCTTTTACATTCAAATCCCATACTGATTTAAAAAATGGCAAATTCGGTTACACATTCATTGCCAAGTGTGATTACAAAAATACGGACCTCGCAAAACTTATCAAAACCGACACCAACATCAACAGCCACTATATGGACAAATGGAGCGATGTCGGTGTGGTAGTCCGGACGGTTGACGGCCAGACTTACATCGCCATCTCGGTGGCTATCGATACTTCCAAGACCTGATTTTATCCAGAAGATTCTTTTCTCCTCAAGATATCCCGCATTCCCCTGTGTAACAGAAAAAGTCAGGCTCTCCGGTAAAATGGAGAGCCTGACTTTTTGCTTTTTATTTTACTGTTCCGGTTTGTTCTGGAGCTTCTTGTTGAGATAGAGGAAGAAGCCGATGTTCAGCATCACGCCCACCGCCGTGGAGATGGGGGCCGCCAGACCGATCTTCATCAGGCTGGCGTTGGGCTGGATCAGCAGCTTTCTTTTTTCAGCGTCTTGTATGTTCCAAAGCGGAAGTGCTTATCCAGCACATCACCCGCAAAGCCAATGGCCTTTCCCATGGTAAACGCCGCCGCAATGGTGCCGATGCCCAGGCCCTCCAGATGGTGGAGGAAACCCAGCGTCAGGCCTGCCGTCACTGCCAGACAGATGACATCGAAGCAAATTTTGATTTTGGGGTACGGAATGCCCGTAATATCGGCCAGCTCCCGGGGAAACAGGTCCGTGGGGACGATGGGCAGCTTGCAGCGGTTGGAGAGCGCAATGCCCAGGCTGATCAGGCAGTAGCTCACCACAAAATACACCACCCGCATGGGAATGTTGTAGGGCAGGACGTTGATCCAGGCCTCATGCACATCCAGCAGCTTGCCGAATACAAAGCCCACCACAAAGCTGAACAGGTAGCTGGGCACAAACTTTTTGCGCAGCAGCATCAGGCTGAGCACCAGGCACCCCTGGAACAGGTAGGTCCAGGTGCCCAGCGTGAGCACGGGCCACACCTCGGAAAAGGCAAAGGGCACACTGGAAATAGCCGAAATGCCCGCCCCGGAATAGAGCATCAGCACCACGCCAAAGCTGTTCATCAGCACGGCAATGCACAGTGCCAGTTCGCCGCGGAACAGCGGCAGAGATTTTGAGTTCATGGGTTCTTTCCACCTCATCTTAAAATAAAAATCACGGCCTCTATCATAGCACGATAAAGGCCGTGATTCCAGATACAAAATGCTGAATTTCAAATCAGACCGGTCGGTTTGTTCCGGGCAGTCTTCCTCAGCAGTAGACCACCGTTTCCTCCAGAGGCTTGCGGGAGGCGTGGTTGGGCAGTGGGCCAACGCCCTCGGCTGCATAGCCCAGGTCCAGGATCATCAGCACTTCCTCATTTTCCGGCAGGCCCAGCTCTTTGGCTGCCTTGTCCGGGTCAAAGAAGTTCAGCCAGCAGCTGTCCACTCCTGCGTTGGCGGCGGCCAGCATCATGTGCGTGGCTACAATAGAGGCATCCTCCACGCCGGAATCCCGCTTCTCGCCGGGGTAAGTAAACACATGGTTTTTATCAAAGGCCACCACCAGGCAGGTGGGAGCGCCATAGCGGCAGGGCGTTACAGCGTCGATCTTTTTCAGCCCCTCTTCGGACTGGACGACATAGACCCGCTGCTCCTGTAAATTTTTCGCAGTGGGGGCCACCCGGCCTGCTTCCAGAATGACCTGCAGCTTTTCCGCCTCCACCTTACGACCACTGAAGTTTTTGCAGGAATAGCGGTTTTCCACGACCTGTGTAAATTCCATCTTGATTTCCCTCCTGATGTTTTCCTTTGGGGGACAGCCGTCCCCGGTTCCCTATCCATTATACGCAAACCGGCTCCAGGCTTCAACCCTGCACGCAGGCGGTCAGAACAAGTCCAGCATGTTGTCGAGATAAATTTCTTCCCGGACTTCCAGCTGGTGCTCCGGCTTGACCAGATAGTAGAGCAAAAATTCCAGCACCAGCGCGCTGCCCAGGCCCCGCCCCTCGATCTTGAAATTGGAAAAGCCCATGGGCAGATAGGTTTCCTTGATATCCTCCACCCCGATGAACGCCGGGCTCCGCATGGCTTTGGAAAAGCGGTACCCCTGCGCCGCGTCGGGCGCGGCACAGCGGTGATCCGGGCAGTCTTCCCCAAGGTTCTGGCGGCTGACCACCTCATAACAGCGCTTGCGGTCCCTGCAGCCCGTCCAGCAGCACTCGTTGCAGAGGAATTCCACCTTGTCTTTTTCCGCCCGGGCAAGCGTTTCCAGCTGGGCAAAGGCCTTATTGAGCCGGAAATCCGGCACCACATAGGCAAAATCCTCCCGGGCCGTCTCCTGCCGGAACGCTTCAAACTCCGTGAGGACTTTGGTGGTGGAAGAGACGAGATAAAGCTGCGGGTAGTGCTCTTTCAGGTAGCCCGCCAGCAGGTCGGAATGGACGATGACGCCGTTCTGCGGGCCGCCGCTTTCTGCCAGCAGCCTGCAAAGCGCGTTGCAGCGCTCGTCCGCCAGATGCTCCTCCCGCAGCAGCGAGTTACTGAACGTCAGCCGGGCCGAGATGCCGTATTCCCGCAGCAGGGCCATCATCGCCTGGGGATCACACTCCCCGCAGGAAAAGCGTCCCCCGCCCCAGAGGCAGTTTTCCGGGGCACCGTAGATGGAACCGATCTCGCACCCATCGTAAAAATACTCCCGGTGTGTCCGGAACAGCGGCAGGAACCGGCGGTACAGCTCGTAAAACTCAAACAGCCCCGGGAGATGATAGATCGCAGTGTTTCTCATTCCGTCTTTCGTACTCCTTTTGCTTTCCGGTTCGGGTCATTCGGTTTCTGCCTCGGCCGCTGTGATGTCCCGGTAGAAAACCGCCCATGCAGCTTCCTCATAGGGGCGCACTACAAAAAAGCCTGCGCTCAACGGAACTGCCAGCAGCGTCACCAGGGCGACCCCCATGGCCGCTGCATCGGAGAAAGCTGCCACGACCCACGAAAACCCGGCCAGCATCGGGAGGACACAGAGCAGCTCCCAGCCGATGAAGCTGAAATCCAGGCAGAACAGCCGCCATTTGTTGCCGTCCATGATCCGCCGCGATTCCGTAATGGCCTCGTTGGCCGTCAGGGCAGGGTGTTCCGCCATGATGTACGGAGCCATTGCATAGCTGTAGGATTTTACAATGCCGGGGATCACCAGCAGCAGCGACCACAGTGCCACATACAGCCCCTGAAAAAATTTCAGGCAGAAACCATCCCACAGGCGGCCTTTCTGGGAAAACAGGTCCGAAACAGCGGCCGCTTTTCCGTCCGCCAGATTCAAGTTGAACCGGGCATATCCCAGCCGCACGGCACCGCCCACCACGAGGGTGAAGAGGGTCCAGACCACGATGCAGACCACCAGTACTGCCAGCAGCCTGCCGCCGTTGGCCTGTGAAAACAACGCAAGGGAACCGCCGGGCGTGATGTTGGAATTCTGGTTGGCACGGTTCGCGTTGGATGTAATGTTCTCGGTTGCGTTTACAATATTGGCACCCAGCGCACTGGCGAGCAACCCGGCCAGCACTGCTGTTTTCCATCTTCCACGCAGGGCATCCCGGGCAAGAGCACGGTAATCAGCAGCTAGTTTCATATTGGCAGCCTCCTTATTCGCAATGGACCGCATTTCTTTCCACTGGAAATTGGTTTCTTTTTCTTAAATACGGTTCATCACACTGAAAAATTGCAGCTTCCCGGGCCGGCAGGCAAAAATTTTTCCGGCACACAAAAGGAAAAGGCGGCACTCGATTGCAGAAGTGCCGCCTTTTCAGGAGAAGAAAGTAGATGGTTCTGTTATGCGCTCATTACACCAGGCCCGTCAGCTGAGGCAGGGCCATGGACACTGCCGGGATGTAAGTGACCAGCAGCAGGCCGCCGATGATGGCGACATAGTACATGAGCATGTAAGGCAGGATCTTTTCCAGGCTGGTACGGCCCACCTTGATGCCGACGAACAGCGCGTTGCCGACAGGGGGCGTGATGTTGCCGATGCAGAGGTTGTACACGAGGATCATACCAAAGTGGATGGTGCTCATGCCAAAGCTCTGGCAGATGGGCAGGAACAGCGGGGTGAAGATCAGGATCGCCGGGGTAACATCCATAAAGGTGCCGGACACCAGCAGGATGACGTTCATGATCAGGAGGATGATGTACTTGTTGTTGGTCAGGCCCAGCAGCAGAGCCGCCACGGCATCGGGGATCTGCAGGAACGCCATGACCCAGCCCAGAATGTTGGACACGCCAACGAGGAAGACGACCATGCCGGACATCTTGGCAGAATCCACAATGATCTTCCACAGGCTCCTGAGGTTGATGGAGCGGTAGCAGAATGCCAGGATGAGAGCGTAGACCACGGCGATGGCAGAGCCCTCGGTGGCGGAGAAGACGCCGCCCACGATGCCGCCGATGACCACGATGATCAGGGAGAGGGAGGGCAGAGCGCGCAGGGTGCAGACGCCGAGGTTCTTCCAATCGAACTTGCCGGGGGTCCCCTTATAGCCCAGCTTCTTGGCCAGGATGACACCGACCACGGCGCAGGCCAGAGCCCAGATGATGCCGGGGACATAACCGGCCATGAACAGGGCAGCCACGGAGGTGCCGCCGGAAGCCAGCGAGTAAGTGATCAGGGCGTTGGAGGGAGGGATCAGCAGGCCGGAGCAGGAGGAGGCCGCGTTGGTAGCAGCGGTGACAGCTGGGTCATAGCCCTGCTCCTCGGCACCGTCGCGGATCATGGAACCGACCGCGGCAGCGGCGGCGGAAGCGGAACCGGAGATGGCACCGAACAGGGCGTTGGTGCCGATGTTGGTGATGAGCAGCGCGCCGGGCAGCTTGCCCAGGATGGACATGACGAAATCCACCAGGCGCTTTGCGATGCCGCCCTGGTTCATGATGTTGCCCGCCAGGATGAAGAACGGAATAGCGGTCAGGCTGAACTTGCTCATGCCCACGAACGTGCGCTGGGCAGCCGTCAGCACGGCAACGTTCAGGTCAATGGACGAGAGGATGGCCGTCAGAGAAGAAACGGCGATGGCGTACGAGATGGGCACGCCCAGGAACAGCAGCACCAGCAGGACTGCCAGAATGACCAACAATGCTTGAATTGCCACGGTTTAGCCCTCCTTCTTTTCGTTTGCAGCGGCTTTCTCGGCCTCGACCTTGGCGATGGCCTCGGAAGCCTCATCGGCGGCCTCCAGCGAGATGGTGCCGTTGGCAATGCCGATGATGTTCAGGATGGAATACAGCAGGATGACCACGCCGCAGATGGGCATGACCCAGTAGAATACGCCGACTGCCACGCCCAGCGAGGAGGTCTGCTGGCCCATGGCCAGTTTGGAGACCTGGAAGCCGCCGAAGACGAGGATGGTGGCGGAGAAGAGGAACGCCACGACCTCCCACAGGATGTGGAACGCCTTGCGCATCCCGGGGTTCATCCGGTCCACCAGAATGGGGATGTTCATGTGGCCGCGCTCACCGGAAACGATGGTGGCACCAAACAGGGTGCTCCAGCCGAACAGATAGCCGACCAGCTCCTCCGACCAGGTGGAGGGAGAGTTGAAGATATAACGGGCAATGACCTGATAGGTAGTCAGGATGACCATGACCGCCATGCTCAGGCCAGCCAGAAGCTCAAGCGCCTTGTTCAGCGCGGTACGAAATTTTTCCATATTGGCCTCTCCTTAGTTTGCGGACGCGTATTCGGCGTTGTATTCCTGAATACGGTCATAGATCGACTGCAGCTCGGGGTTGGCAGCCAGCACCGAGGTGTGCAGGGGTGCCATGGCCTCCTGGAACGGGGCGGTGTCCGGGTAGAGGAAGTTGACGTGCTGCTCGTTCTCGGCCTTGTTCTTCGCCTCTTCCACGGCAGCGGCCCAGGCATCCCGCTCCACCTGATTGATGAGCTGGAAGCCCTCCTCAAAGATGGCCCGCTCGTCGGGCGAGAGGTTGGAGAGGAACTCGTAGTTCGCCACCAGCAGGTCGGGGACCATCTGGTGCATGTCGTAGGAGTAATACTTGCAGATATCGCCGTGGCCGTTGTCGGTCAGGGCCAGCTCGTTGTTCTCCGCGCCGTCCAGAATGCCGGCCTGCAGGGCGGTGTACACATCACCAAAGCCCATGGGGGTGGCGGTACCGCCCAGCAAACGCATCATCTCCACATTGGTGGGAGACTGCTGGACGCGAATTTTGAGGCCTTTCAGGTCAGAGGGCTGGTTAACGGGGGTCTTGACGGTGTAGAAGTTGCGGGTGCCCGCGTCCAGCCAGGTAACGGTCTCCAGACCAGCTTTCTGGGTGGTCAGGAAGATCGGGTCGGTGACCTCATTGTCCTCCATGGCGGCGTGGTAAGCCTCCTCGCTGGAGAACAGATACGGCAGGTTGAAGATCTGGTACTGGGAGCTGAACGTCTCCATGATCGCGTTGGAGGCCACCACAAAGTCGATGGCGCCCGTCTGGGTCAGCTGCACCATCTCGGTCTGGCTGCCCAGCAGCTCGCTGGGGTAAACCTCCACGCGGTACTTGTCCCCCAGTTTCTCATTGATAAAATCCGCAAACGCGGTCAGGCCCAGGTGGTCGGGGTGGTTGGCCGACTGCACATGGCCAATGCGGATGATCCGGCGGTCATCCGCAGCCTCTCCCCCGCCGCATCCGGTCAGCAGCAGGCCGCTTGCCAATGCGGCCGTGCCCATCAGCGACAGGAATCTTCTTCTCTTCATGCGTTGTATCCTCCCTTTTTCGATTCACGGTTTGTAAATTTATTGTAACAAAGGGTTCTTTTCCGCGAAACGGGAATTTTTTGTGAACCGCAGGACTATTTTGTCATTCTTGTATCCAAGTACAATTTTTTCGTCTCCGAGGAGAAAGAAACTGGCAAAAAAGAACCGGAAGCACGTCCAAATCAGACGCGCTTCCGGTTCTTTGCCACACTTTAGTTGTTTAAATTTTCTAGCCGGTATTCCGAGGGGGTCTTGCCGGTGATCCGCTTGAACACCCGGGTAAAATAGTTGGCATCGGCATAGCCGCAGGCGGTGCTCACGTCTTTCAGGCTGAGGCGGGGGTCCAGCACCAGCTGCCGTGCTTTCCCCACCCGGTACTCGTTGAGGTAGGCCGAAAAGTTGACCTTGAAGCACTGCTTGAACCTCTTGCAGAAATAGGCATCCGAGTAGCGCAGGGCTGTTGCCGCGTCCTGCATCGAGATATCCTCCCGGTAGTGGGCTTCAATAAACGAGAGCATCTCCGCCCGGATGATGGAGGTGCGGACATCCTCGTCCTCTTCCTCGGTGTGGAGCGGGGCAGCCGGGGCCGTAGGCTGTGCCCGGGGCGGCAGCGGCGTGCTCCGGGCCGACACCTGCCGGATGGCGTCCTCTACCGCAAACACCAGCTCCTGCTCCTTATAGGGCTTGAGCAGGTAGTCCAGCGCCCGCACCGCAATGGCCTGCTTGGCGTAAGCAAATTTATCATATCCGGTCAGGAAGAGGATGCCGCAGTTCTTGTCCGTCTCCCGGATCTTGCGGGCCACTTCCAGCCCGGTGTAGCCGGGCATCTCAATGTCCAGGATGACCACCTGCGGGGCCTCCCGGGCAAACAGCTCCAGCGCCTCCCGCCCGTTGCGGGCCTCGTACAGGACAATCAGGTCGCCCAGATACTTTTGCAGCGTCTTGCAGAGGACTTTCCGCTCGATCAGCTCATCCTCCGCCACCAGCAGCTTGCACTTCATGCCCGTTCCTCCTCTTCTCCCTGAGGGATCTCAAACCGGATGACGGTGCCATGTCCCGCCCGGCTGAACACCTGCATTTTTCCTGTATCCGGGTAGAGCATGGACACCCGCCGGAAGATATTTCCCAGTCCGATGCTCTTTCCGGTCTGTTCGCTCTGCCGCATTTTTTCGCTCAGAGCGGCAAGTTCCTCTTCCGTCATTCCTTTGCCGTTGTCGGCCACGGTAACGTACAGCATTCTCCCCTGCCGCCAGACCCGCAGCAGGATGCGCCCGCCCTCCTCGCAGGCTTTCAGCCCGTGGGAGAACGCGTTCTCAATGACGGGCTGCAATGTAAACGACGGCAGCCGCGCCCGCGCCGGGTCTACCAAGATCTGCTTTTCCACGGTAATGCGTCCATCAAACCGCATCTGCTGGAGGTAGATGTAATCTTCCAGCCCGTCCAGCTCCTCTTCCAGCGTCACCTCCTGCTGCTTGGTGCGCAGGTTGTGCCGGAACAGGTTGCCCAGGCTGACGATCATCTTGTCGGTGGTCTCGGCGTCTTCCAGCCGGGCCATGCAGGAGATCATGTTCAGGGTATTGAAGAGGAAATGCGGGTTCACCTGGCTCTTGAGCATCTCCATCCGGGTGTGATCCAGGTCTTTTTCCAGGGCCAGATTCCGCACTTCCTCCCGGTGGAGGGCGTTCAGGGTAGCCAGATGCTCCTGCATGGCGTGCTTCATCTGGTTGAACGTCCCGGTCAGCCGCCCCACCTCATCCTGGCTGTGGATCGGCAGATCCTGCCCGGAAAAATCGTTGTCCGCAATGCTGCGGGAAGCCCGCGCCAGCGCCAGCAGGGGCCGCACCACGGCCCGGGACAGCATATCCAGCAGCACCAGCATCAATGCCAGCGCCATAAGGAACAGCCCCAGATACACCCAGGGCAGCTGCTCCAGCTGGTCGGCCTGTGCACTGTAAGCGGCGTTCTCCTGCTCCAACGTGGCCTGCGTCAGCCGGAGGGCGTACTCGGAGAGGTAATCCTGCAATTCCATCACCCGGTACATCTGGTCCACATAGGTATCCGCCGCCGGGGTCATCTGCAAAAAGGCGTCCCGGTACTTCTGGTAGCCCGCATAGCCCTGCAGCAGGTTCCAGGTGCGGGCGTAGCGGTCCTCGCCGATCTTTTCATAATCAAAGGGCAGCTCCGCCAGGCTGGCTTCGGTGATCTCGCAGGCCGTCTGATACTCCTCCGTGTTCTCCCGCGAGGGCTCCCGCACCATCCGGGAGAACGCCTTGGTCTCCGCCGCCAGCGCATCCTGCACGGTGTAACAGGCGCTGTTATCGGCCAGCATCGCGTCAAAGGCGGTGCTGGTCCACCGCCCCACAGCGGTAGCCATCCCGATGGACACCAGCGTCACGGCCAGAATCGCCCCCAGCCAGCCGGTCACTTTCCGCCGCAGCGAAAGTCCCCGCACCCGTTGCTCTGCCATCTTCTCCCCTCCCCGCTGTTTTGTCCGTTTCGCATTTTCTTTAGTATAGTGTTTTTGCGGGCAAAGTGCAAGCTGAACCAAAAAGCACCGCGCCCCTCCCCGTTTCCGGGAAGCAGAGCGCGGTGCCTTTCTGGTTTTATGGGATCAAGGGGTCAGCCCTCAGCCGCGGTACTCGGCTGGCAGCTGGTCGAGGGTCTGCCACTTGGTCATGGCGTCCTCCAGCTTCATACCGTTGGCCACGGCGTCGCGGCGGCAGGCGTTGACAGCCTGGATCTCTTTCATTTTCTCGCCGGTCAGGCTGTAGCCTTTCATGGCGATGAGGGTGGCAGCCCATGCCACCATGGGGATGATGCAGAACAGCACGATGACCACCCGGTTCATGCCGGGGGTGTAGGGGTCGTACTGGGTAGGCAGGCTTTCGAGGCCGATGAAGCTGACTGCAACACCCACAACGGTAGCGGACAGGCTGGAGACCAGCTTGTCCACCAGGCTGAACAGGGTGCCCATGATGCCCGGGATGTAGTTGCCGGAGCGGTAGGTCTCGTAGTCGGAGCAGTCGGCCACCATGGGGATGGGCATATCAGCCGTTGCGTAGTAAGCGCCATAGCCGATGCCGAAGAACGCGATGAACAGGACGGTGTACAGATTGATGGACAGGCCGTTCTCGCCCATGATGGACAGGGTGAACGCATCGCTCTTGCCCCAGAGCAGCAGCAGCACCAGCACGCCGATGTAGCAGAGGAACGCCACGGAGACATACTTCATCAGGCTGGCTTTCTGGCCCTGCTTCTGGCTGGTGCGGACGGTGAGCAGGAAGAAGGGCACGCTGAACACATAGCCCAGCACCATCATGGGCAGGTAGAGGCCGTCGTAATTGCCCATCATGCAGCCGTACAGCATACAGAGCACGGTGGTGTTGGTGGCGATGGAAAGTGCCAGCTTGCAGCCGGCACCGGCCACCATCAGCCGCTGCATGGGGTTATTGTTCTTGATGATCTGGATATACTCGGAGACTTTGACTTTCTCGGTCTTCTCGCCGCCGATGCCGAAGTACTTGGGCTGATCTTTCTCCCAGATGCCGATGACGGCCAGCAGGGTGAGCAGAATGGAGATGACGATGCCCACAGGAGCCAGGGTGCGGAAGAACCCGGCGGAAGCGTAGCCGCCCTCATAGTTCTTGGCCAGGATGGGGGCAAAGAACTGCATGGCACCCATGCCCAGCAGGCTGCCCACCGTGTTGAAGATGGTAAACAGGGGGCGCTGCTTGGGGTCGTTGGTCAACACGGTCTGGCCAGAGCGGGTGCAGCTGGTCTGGAACGTATAGCCGATGACCCAGACCGCGTACAGAGCCACAAACGCCGCGTAGCGCAGAGCCATGGCGCTGGCCGGGATGAGGGGGGTCAGGCAGTACAGCGCCAGGATGCTGGCCGCCATGATGAGGTTGCCAATGACCATGAACGGCCGGAACTTGCCAAATTTGCCATTGGTGCGGTCCATCAGCGCGCCGATGATGGGGTCGGTGATGGCGTCGAACAGGCGCATCCCCGTGACCATGACCGAGGCAAAGAGCATGGAGAGGGCCAGCACCTTGCTGCCGAAAGTAGCGATGTAGGAAAGCACCAGCACATAGTACACGTTGGTCGCGCCGTTGTTCAGCGGAAACAGCACCAGCTGGTAGGTTTTGGCGCGGTTCAGGCCCGGCGCCTTTGCGGTTTGTTCACCCATTTGCGGTGTCTCCTTTTTTCTAAAAAAGCGGCAGCCTGCCCGCCTTTTGTTGGGGGGACAGGCTGCCTTGGGTTTCTTGCGGGGGATCCTTGGGGAAATAAGAAGAAGATAAAGGAATCTACTTGGAGCTTACTGCTGGTCCGCCGCGGGAGCGGTGTTCACAGCGCTCTTCTTGGCTTTGAGGGCCTTGCTGAGCCGCCATGCGCAGAGCACGGTCAGCACAGCCAGCACAGCGATCAGTGCATAGATCGCGGTCTGCCACCAGGGGGTAACGGTCTTCAGGGTATCGGTGGATGCCCAGCCGTTCATGGCGTTGGAGTTCACGACGGTGTACAGGATGTGATGCATTGCGTTGCGCATCTGGGTCACAATGTAAGCGTCGTTCTCATAGTTCGCAGCCTTGGTGGTGTGGATCTTGGGCATGGGGCTGTCCCAGATATCGGAACCGGCGATCAGGCCGTCCACCAGGTCCATGTACTGGCTGGAACCAGAGAAGTCGGTGATGCACATGCCGCGCATCCCCAGCTCCTCACGCAGGAAGCCGGTCAGCAGGTTCTGGTTTGCGCCGCACCAGGTAGCGCCCCAGCGGTTGAAGCCGGTCATGACATCCCACGCGCCGCCATCGGTGATGGCCTTATCGGCCACTTCCAGATAGATCTCACGGGCGGTCTGCTCGTTCAGCCAGGTGTTGACGCCGCGGCGGCTGGTCTCGGAGTCGTTCAGGGCAACGTGCTTCAGGTAGACGTACACGCCCTTGGACTGGATGCCCTGCACCTCGGCAGCGCAGATGGTGCCAGCAATGAACGGATCCTCCGCGTAATACTCGAAGTTACGACCGGAGTAAGCGGTGCGGTGCATGTTGATGCCGGGGCCGTACAGGCCGGAGTAACCCATGGCCAGGCAGTCCTCGCCAATGCAGCGGCCCACATCGTTTATGAGGTCCACATTGAAAGTAGCAGCCATGACATCCTCAGAGGTGTAGCACATGGCGGACGCGCCGCCGGTCAGGGCAGCAGTCAGGCCCTGGGGACCGTTCTCGTCCTTGGTAGCCGTCTTGCCGATGGAGGCGGCAGCGGCCGTGTTGTGGAAGCCCAGGGTGATGGTGTTGACCATCTCGTCATAGGTCAGCTGATCCAGCAGGGTATTCCACTCGGGATCATCAAAGTCCTTGCCGATCATGGAAGCCAGGGTCAGGCCGTTCTTGGCACCCAGAGTGGGCATCTCGACGCTGTCGGCCAGGCTGCCGTCGTACTGGGTGAATGCCAGGTCAGCAGCCAGAGTCTCGTTGGCAGTGAGCTGTGCGGGAGCGGTGGGGATGGTGCCGGTCCAGTCAGAGCGGCTCATCCAGGTCACGGAGCCGGGAGCGTCGCTGCTCTTGTTGGGGTCGGACTCATCAAACAGGTTGGTGATGGCAGTGCCGTTGGCGCTGACAGCGTAAGTGGTGGTATCCAGAGCGGGGTTGTTCCAGGTGTAAACCAGAGAAGCATCGCCATCGGCGGTCATGCGGCCGTTGGTGTTCTCCACGGTGTAGCCCTTGGCAGCCAGGATGTTGTTCAGGGCGTTGTGGGAGTCGGTGCCCACGGTGAAGTAGTAGTCGCCAGCGTCCACGATGTAGGTCTTGGCCTTGTTGGCATCGTAGGTGCGCAGCTCGCTCTTCTTGACGGTGATGTTCACGGTCTCAGAAGCGCCGGGAGCCAGGACATCGGTCTTTGCGAAGCCAGCCAGCTCGACTGCAGCCTTTTCAATGCCGTTGGCCTTGTCGTAATCGGTGTAGGGAGACTGGAAGTAGACCTGCACGGTCTCCTTGCCGGAATAGGTCTTGCCGGAGTTGGTCACGGTCAGGCTGATGTCAAAGGCATCGTCAGACTCGGTGACATTGAAGTTGCTGTAGGTGAAATCGGTGTAGCTGTCGCCGTAGCCGAACGGATAAGCAACCGTCTTGGCCCAGTCATAGTCGCCCGCGTTCGCAGTGCCCATGACCACGTCCTCGTAACGGGTCTCAAAGTAACGGTAGCCCAGGTAGATGCCCTCCTGGTAGACGCTGTACATGCCCTGCACGTCGGCACCCTCGGTCAGCAGGTTGTACTCTGCCGCGTTGGGGTAAGCCTGGGTGTAGAAGTTGTACATGGCGGGGTTTGCCATGTTGTCGTACAGGTAGGTATCGACCAGAGAGCCGGAGGGGGTCACCGCGCCGGACAGCAGCTGTGCCACACCGTTGATACCGGTCTGGCCCACGTCGCCGATCCACATGGCAGCGTCGATGCCGTAATCCTCACCGCAGATCTCGGGGTTGAGGAAGTCCAGCTCGATGGCGTTGGAACTGTTGATCAGGACGATGATGGACTTAAAGGTGCCGTTGTCTTTCAGAGCCTTGAGGTTCTGCAGCAGCTCCAGCTCCTCCGCGGAGAGAGCCAGATAGTTGCCGTCGCCCTCCTGGCCGGAGATCCAGCTGTCGTTGGTGCCATTCTCACCGCTGGGCAGGTCAGCACCCTCGCCGCCGGAACGGGAGAGGACCACGATGGCGGCATCGCCGTACTCGGCAAAGCTGCTCTCAGCGCTGGACAGAGCGCTCCAGGGAGCCTCGTTGACCGCATACTGGGTGTTCGCCTCCAGGGTATCGGAGATGGAAGCAGGGGTCATGCGGCTGTACTTGCTCATCATGGAGTCAGAGCTGTACAGGTTCCACAGGGTCTCGTTGACGGAGATGCCCTGGGACTCCAGAGCCTGCTTGAAGTTGGGAGCCTTGCTGGTATCGACAGAGCCGGAACCGGTACCGCCGTACATCAGGTCCACGGAACCGTGGCCGAACAGGCTGACCTTGGCGCCCTGTGCCAGAGGCAGGGCAGCGTTCTGGTTCTTCAGCAGGGCTGCGCCCTCGGCCTCGACCTGAGCGCACAGCTCGGCCTCGTAGGCCTCACGCTCCTCATCGGAAGCAAAGCCTTTTTTGAAATACTCGGTATCCTCGGTGTTGCTGCTGTCGTGAATGATCTGATAGGTCGATGCATTCAGAGCAACGTTGATGGTGGTGGCGTACTGGTTTGCAATGATATTGCCAACGATGGCCGCGATCGTCAGGATCGCGGTGATGGCAGTCAGAGCAGACCATAAACCCACCTTGGATTTCTTGTTCTTCATGGGTTCTCCTCCTTTTTATTTATACAATAGCCGGCTTTGTGGGAAAGGCGGCGCTTGCCTTGGGGAATCCGCCCGGGCTTACACCCAGTTGGCGCTCTTGGACTTGGTTTTTACCAGCTTGTAGCCGGGGTTGGGGGTGTCCACCTTACGGAACGATGCCGTGTCGATGCACTCCCCTGCCACAGCCTGCAGCTTGACCTCGCCGTTCAGCGGCACTTTGAACGTGAAAACATGCTCGCCGGTCTGCTCCGCGATCTTCTGGCCGTCAGCAAACAGGGCAACGGTCTTCTGGTTGGAGTAGACCTTGACTTCGATCTCGCTGGCGGTGCGGTCCGTAAACCGCTTGGAGCAGATGTGGACGAACGCCTCATCGCTCCACCATGCCTTATAGAGGTAGAAGCTGTCTTTCTTGGTCTTCCGGTCAAACGTGACCAGACCTTTATGGTTCATGCCCGGCTCGCCGCCCTGGTCACGGGCGTCGGCTGCAAAATCGAACATGTTCCAGACGTGGGTGGACCACATCCAGGGGTGACGGTCGAAGCAGCGGAGCATGTACTCGTGGTATTTTGCCTGATACTCCTCGGTGTGGTCGCCCCGGCGGGGGTGCTCACTGTGGAGGTTGGGCATTCCCTCCGCGCCGTACTCCGAGAAGCCCAGCGCCCGGTTGGGATACACCAGATGGAAGAAGTTGAGCCACAGGTCGTTGAGGAACAGCCCCGGCACATACCAGCCCAGGTAGAGGTTCCAGCTCACCAGATCGGTGATGTGGGCCACCGGGTTGAACGGGCCGCACATGGCGTAGCAGGCCAGCGTGGTCAGGCGGGTGGGGTCCATCTTGTGGCACAGGTCGTTGAGCATGTGGTGGTTGTCCAGCATGTCGGCCTTATCCTTGGTGGAAATGGTGATCTCATTGGAGACGCCCCAACAGACGATGCAGGGATGGTTGTAGTTCTGGTAGATCAGCTCTTCCATCTGGTCGATGGTGTTCTGGCGGCCATTGGGCAGGTGCTCGGAGATATAGGGGATCTCAGCCCAGACCACCATGCCGTACTCATCGCACAAATCGTAGAAGTACTGGTCGTGCTGGTAATGGGCCAGCCGGATGGTGTTGGCACCCAGCTCCCGGATGAGAGTCATATCCTCATCGTGCATCTCCCGGCTGATGGCATTGCCCAGACCCTTGCGGTCCTGATGGCGGGAGACGCCGTGGAGCGGGTAAGAGCGGCCATTGAGAAAGAAGCCTTTCTTGGGGTCTACCCGGAAGCTCCGGACGCCCACGCGGGTGGAAACGGTGTCCACCACTTCCCCGCCCTGCTCGAGCTCCACCACGCAGGTGTAGAGGTAGGGGTCTTTCACGCCGTCCCACAGGTGGGGGTGTGCCAGCGTCATGGTGACGTCTTTGCCCTCGGCGGCGGCCACGGTGTTGCCCTCGGCGTCATTCAGGGTGACGCGGACGGTGCCCTCGCCCTCGAGGCGGGTCTCCACCCGGATGTCGGCGGTGTGATCCTTGCACAGGGTGGGCGTCACTTTCACGCCGGTGTCGCCGTAATGGCCCAGTGCAATGTGATCTTTATGGACCACCAGCAGGCTCACGTCACGGTAGATGCCGCCGTAGAACGTGAAGTCGGCTTTCTGGGGGTAAACATGGTCGTTGACACGGTTGTCCACCTCCACGGTTAGGATGTTCTCCTCTCGCAGCAGGGTGGTGATGTTGGCGCGGAACGTGGAATAGCCGCCGTCGTGCACGCAGACCTCGGTGCCGTTCAAGACGACCTTTGCGCTGGCGTTCACTCCCTCGAACTGGAGCCACACCTGCTGGCTGACCTCCTCAAAGGCCGGAGCCGCAAAACGGGTGCGGTAGACGCAGGTGCCCCGCCAGTAATCGTTGCCGCCGTCCTGGCCGTCGATGGCGTTCCAGGTGTGGGGCAGATCCACGGCAGTGGTGTTCCCCTCCGGGCCGATGAACTGCCAGTTTTTCATCAGTCGGACAATTTTGCGCATAAGCCGTCTCCTTAAACTTGGTCGTATTTTCACGGGATTCATTCCGTTCGTTTTCGTTCGTCAGTATTTTATCAAAGCAAATATTTTTTGCAAGATGGTTGCGAAAAGTGGTCGTTTTGAGAGGATATTCGGTTTTTTACTTCCAAATCCAAAGCAAAATCATTGTGCAACTTTCACAATCAGTTGTATCCAACAAATGTTGTGAAAATAAAAAGACCGGCAGGTGCATTCCAACACCTGTCGGCCTGTTTTGTTCCGTATTCCGTTTGTTTACCCCTGCTTCAGCGGGAAAATGATCTTGATGGCAAAAAAGCCGTTCTGCGTTTCCGTGGTCAGGGTGCCGCTGTATTTCTGCACGATGCGGCGGAGCACTTTCAGCTCGTAGGCCTCGGTACGGGTCGCGGCAGCCTCCGGCTCCCGAGCCGGGCTGATGACGTTGATGACGATAAAGCTCTGCCGCACGCAGACCAGCAGGTCGATGTTCCGCCGGGCCGGGTCGGGCGTCCGCACGGCTCCCTCTATGGCGTAGTCCAGCGCGTTGGCAAACAGGGCGTACAGGTCGCCGGGCTCAAAGCCCTGCAGGCAGCTGCCGTTGGCCACTGCATTGAGCTGCACCCGCCGGGACTGGCAGAGCAGGGTCTTCTCGGTGAGCACCACGTCCAGCACCTCGTTGCCGGAGTTCGCCCCGGCGTCGTAGAGGCGGGCGGCGTTCTCCGCCTCCTCCAGCGTCTCCCGCGGCACCGCGTCCGGGGCCAGCTTGCGCAGGGCCGCGATCTGCACCCGCAGCTCGTGGCAGCGCTTGTTGATGATGTTCACGTTCTGCCGCGCCACCTGATACTGCTGGCGCTGCCGCTCGTAGAGCAGATTCAGTGTTTCCATCTCCTTTTGGAGGTCGGATTTTTTGAACAGTTCCGTCTGCAGATAGAGCAGCGTCAAAAAGTAAAGCTGCCCGATGAGGGTGGTGCCCACAACACTCATCGGCCAGTCCAGCGCCTGGGCACTGCTTAAAAGCGCCGCCTGCAGCATGAACATAATCCCCATAAAAAACGCGCTGGCCAGCTGCCGGGGCCCGATGTGGTACACGCCTTTGTCCGGGATCTTCCGGGCCAGTGTCCCGCAGATGACTCCATAGAACACTACCCCCGTCAGCACCTGCAGCAGCTTGACCGGGACACTGTTCATATTCAGCGGATGGCTTTTCACCGCGCAGAGCAGCTCAAAGAGGTTCCAGCCCTCGTAAGCCGTCTGGGCCGTCAGCAGGCTCCACACCGCGCAGTAGAGGGCACTCTTTTTGTCGATCTCCACACAGGCATAGATCATGGCACCCAGCAGGATAAAAAAGCCGATGTACATTCCCAGCAGGGAGACCTGCAGCTGCACCAGCGAGTTGCTCTGGGCCATGGGGTCCAGCAGCCAGGTCAGGGCCATCAGGGACAGCAGCAGCTCCACGGCCCGGAGCCAGAACCGTTCCCGGTGCTTGAGCGGGTAGCAGAACGCCAGCGCCGCGCCCCACCGCAGCACCGCCCGAAAAAACACATGCCTGCCGACAACGATCACAGCACACCTCCCAGATAGGAGGCCACCGCCGTCATAAAGGCGGCTTTCTGGCGACGGCTGATCTCCAGGCGGGCGTCCCCCACCTGCACAAAATCATTTTCCACGCCCCGGACGTACTGCAAGTTGACCAGATAGCACTGGTTGCACCGGGCAAAGTGGTAGGCAGCCAGCTGCTTTTCAGCCCCGGCCAGGCTCCCCCGCACCGCGTACTCCTGGGTGGCGGTGTGGTAGTAGAGCATCCGGTTGCGGGTCTCCAGATACAGGATATCGCCGGTGTCCAACAACTGCATCCCGCCGCCCGAAAGCTGCAGGGCCACCTGCCCACCCTTGCGGCGCTGCACCCGCTGGATGGCCCGGGAGAGCTTGGTGCAGAACGCCCCATAGCTGACCGGCTTGAGCACATAATCCAGCGCGTCCACCTCGTACCCCTTAATGGCGTACTGGGCCATGTTGGTCACGAACACCAGCACCACATCCGGGTCCACCGCACGGATGCGCTCCGCCGCCCCGAAGCCGCCCAGCCGGGGCATTTCCACATCCAGAAAAATGATGTCATACCCGGGCTGGTACCCCTCAGCAATGACGGCCCCGTCCGCAAAGGGTTTCACTGCCGCCTGCAGGCCCTGCTCCCCGGCGTACTGCCGGATGAACTGGCACAGGCTCTCCCGCACCTCGGTCTGGTCTTCCACCACTGCGATCTTCAGCACGGTTGCTCCTCCTTTTCACACTTCCTGTTTTTCGGCTTACCGGTGTCCCTCCAGCCAGCGCAGCGCAAAGTAGCTGTACGCCGCACTGCCCTCCCAGAGGACGCTGTCATCAAACCGGACTTTGGGGTGGTGCTGGCCGTAGCGGTAGCCCCGCTCCGGGCTGCCGCAGGCCAAAAACATGCTCACCGTGGGCACCTCATGGCTCACGAATGCAAAGTCCTCACTGCCGCCGCCAGGTTTTCCACCCGTGAGCGGGGCCATATCCATGGCGCCCTTCCCCAGCAGGTCGGTCATATAGGTCATGGCATCCTGTGCCAGGGCCTTGTCCACCATCATGCAAGGGCAGAAGTCCGAGAACTCCACCTCCGCTGTGCAGCGGAACGCCTTTGCCACGCCCTCGGAAATCTCCGCCATCCGCTGCCGGATGAACGCCCCGGTCTTGTTGTCGGGGTCGGTGGTGCGGATGGTGCCCCACATCTCGGCGGTGTCCGGGATGACATTGGAAGCAGCTCCCGCCGCAAACCGCCCGGTGGTCAGCACGCCAAAATCATTCTGGGAGAGTTCCCGGGCGTTGATCTCCTGCAATGCAATATGGATATGGGCCGCGGCCGTAATGGGGTCGATGCAGTTTTCCGGCATGGAACCATGGCCGCCTTTGCCGTGCACCACAATGTGGTATTGCTCACAGCTTGCCATGGTGATACCGCCGCCCGGCACCAGCACCTCGCCCAGAGGCAGAGGCATCCCGGCCAGCACATGGAACATGACCGCCGCGTCCACTTTCGGGTTTTCCAGCAGGCCGTTGGAAATCATATCCGGGGAGCCCTGGAAAATCTCTTCGGCCGGCTGGAATTCCAGCTTGACGGTGCCTTCGATCTCCTCCTCGTGCTCTTTCAGCAGCTTTGCCGCACCCAGCATCATGGCCGTGTGCATATCGTGGCCGCAGCCGTGCATCTTGCCCGGCACCTCGGAGGCAAACACCTCTCCGGACTCCTCAAAGATGGGCAGGGCGTCCATATCGCCCCGGAGCAGGATGGTCTTGCCCGGGCGCTTTCCCCCGGCCAGCGCGAGGACACCCGCCCTGCCGCAGTCCTGCGGCGCATAGCCCATCTCGGTCAGGGCCTGCTTGACCAGCGCCTTGGTCTTGGGCAGGTCAAAGCCCACCTCCGGGTTGCGGTGGATCGTCCGCCGCCATTTCTGCAGCTGAGGCTGCAGGGTCTTCGCTTCCTCCAGCAATTCATTCGGCTTCATCATCCAAACATCGCTCCTTTGCAAAACGCCCTCTCAGGCAGCTGAGAGGGCGGATGATCTTATGTTACTCCTGCGTGTTACCCGCTCCGTCCGGATGGTACTGTGCACAGGTGCACTTTTTCCATTTGAGGCCGCTGCCGCAGGGGCAGGGGTCGTTCCGGCCGATCTTGATGACCCGCACCGGCTGGCCCTTGGGGGCACCCTTGGCACCGGGAGCACCGTTGCCGGGCACAAAGCCCTCTCCGGTAGGCTTGGCCACCTGCTCCCGCTTGGGAGCGGCACCGGCTTTCCGCACCTCGATGGTCAGCAGCATCTTGATGCTGGACTCCCGGATGGAATCCACCATCTGGTCAAACATATCAAAGCCCTCGATGCGGTACTCGACCACGGGGTCTTTCTGGCCGTAGCCGCGCAGCGCAATGCCCTGCCGCAGCTGATCCATATTATCAATATGGTCCATCCACTGGCGGTCTACACACTTGAGCAGGCAGATACGCTCCAGTTCCCGCATGAGGGGGGCACCGTAGCGCTGCTCTTTATCGTTGAGGACATCCATGCCGCGGTCATACAGCAGATCGGCGATGCCCTCGCGGCTCAGGCTGTCATAATCCTCCACCGTGTAATGGAAGTCGGCATCGGTGGTCAGCCAGCCCTGATAGTGACGGCGGAGAGCACCAAAGTCCCACTCATCCTTGACATCGCCCGCCAGGAACTGGGCGCAGGAAGAGTCGATGTTCTCCCGCAGCATCTTGTGCATCTCGGCGGAGATGTCTTCGCCGTCCAGCACTTTGTGGCGCTGGCCGTAGATGATCTCGCGTTGCTGATTCATGACGTCGTCGTACTTCAGCACGTTCTTTCGGATCTCAAAGTTGCGGCCCTCCAGCTTCTTCTGGGCACTTTCGAGGGTGTTGGTGATCATTCGGTTCTCGATGGGGGTGTCCTCGTCGATCTTGAGGGTATCCATCAAGCCCGCCACACGGTCGCCGCCAAACAGGCGCATCAGGTCATCTTCCAAGCTCAGGTAGAACCGGGAAGCACCGGGGTCGCCCTGACGGCCGGCACGGCCGCGCAGCTGGTTATCGATGCGGCGGCTCTCGTGCCGCTCGGTGCCGATGATGAACAGGCCGCCTGCCTTGCGCACCTCGTCGGCCTCGGCCTCAATGGCGGGCTTGTACTGAGCGTACAGCTCCTCAAACCGCTTGCGGGCTGCCAGAATCTTCTCGTCGGTGGTTTCCCCGTGGCCATCGGATTCGGTCAGCAGCAGCTCCACGGCGCTGGGGTCGGCGTCCTCAGGCTTTTCGGGGTTGAGCAGATTCTCACAGAAGTGCTCCTTGCGCATCTGGGCCTTGGCCATGAACTCGGCGTTGCCGCCCAGCATGATATCGGTACCACGGCCTGCCATGTTGGTAGCGATGGTGATGGCACCCTTTTTGCCGGCCTGCGCCACGATCTCAGCTTCACGCTCGTGGTTCTTGGCGTTCAGAACGTTGAAATCCCGGGTGTAGCGCTGGAGCATCTTGGCCAGCGTCTCGCTCTTCTCCACGCTGACGGTACCCACCAGCACCGGCTGGCCATTCTTATGGCACTCCATCACCTGCTCAATGACCGCCTTGTACTTGCCGTTGACGGTCTTGTACACGGCGTCCGGGTAATCCTTGCGGATGTTGGGGCGGTTGGTGGGCACGGTGACGATGTTCAGGCCGTAAATCTCGGTGAACTCGGTGGCCTCGGTCTTGGCCGTACCGGTCATACCGGCCAGCTTCTTGTACATGCGGAAGTAATTCTGGAACGTGATGGTGGCCAGCGTCTTGCTCTCGGCGGCGATCTTGACGCCCTCCTTGGCCTCGATGGCCTGGTGCAGGCCCTCGTTGTACCGGCGGCCGATCATCAGACGGCCCGTGAACTCATCGACGATGATGACCTCGCCGTCCTTGACCACATAGTCGATATCCCGCTGCATGACGCCGTAAGCCTTGATGGCCTGGTCGATGTGGTGGGCCAGGGTCATGTTCTCGGCGGCAGCCAGGTTCTCGATCTTGAAATACTCCTCGGCCTTTTTGATGCCCTTGGCCGTCAGGGTGCAGGTCTTGTGCTTTTCGTCCACGACGTAATCGCCATCGGCCTGCTCATCGGTCTCCACCTTGTCTTCCAGCTCCACCACCACGCTCTTGCGCAGGGTGCGGACAAAGCGGTCCACCTGGGTGTACAGGCTGGAGGAGTCCTCGCCCCGGCCGGAAATGATCAGCGGCGTACGGGCCTCATCAATGAGGATGGAGTCCACCTCATCGACGATGGCATACACATGGCCGCGCTGCACCATGTTGTCCTTGTAGGTCACCATGTTGTCGCGCAGGTAGTCAAAACCAAACTCGTTGTTGGTGCCGTAGGTGATATCGGCATTGTAAGCACGGCGGCGGGCATCGCCGTCCAGCCCCTGCACGATGAGGCCCACGGTCAGGCCCAGCCAGCGGTAGAGCTTGCCCATCCACTCGCTGTCGCGCTTGGCCAGGTAATCGTTGACGGTAACGATATGCACACCCTCGCCGGTCAGAGCGTTCAGGTAGGCGGGCAGGGTTGCCACCAGCGTTTTGCCTTCACCGGTCTGCATCTCAGCGATGTCGCCCCGGTGCAGGGCGATGCCTCCCGTGACCTGCACGGGGAAATGCTTCATGCCCAGCACACGCCAAGCAGCCTCACGGCAGACGGCAAAAGCATCCGGCAGGATCTCATCCAGCGTGGAGCCAGCAGCCAGTTTTTCTTTCAAGGCCGGGGTCTGGGCCTGCAGCTCCGTATCGGACATGGCCTGATACTTGGGCTCCAGTGCCAGCACCTGCTTGGTCAGGGGGTTGATCTTTTTCAGCTCTCGGTCCGAGAAGCTGCCAAAGAGTTTTTCAGCAAGGGACATTGATCACACCTCATCTATCAAAAATCCGGGCAGAAGCCTGCCCGCGCGGAAAACTAACATACAGATATATGATACACCAAACCCGCAGAGCCGTCAAATCCAACTCCCCTGTTTTTCCGGTGTTTTGAATGAACTTTCTGTAAAATCATTCCCATCGGCGTCTCTTTGCCGCATCTTTTCCAAAACAAAACAGCGCCCGTACTCTTTGCAAAGCGCGGACGCTGTCGGTTTTTGTCTTCGGTTTTTTAAAGGGTTTCCAGCACCCCGGGCAGCTGGCTGATGTCGTCGATGACATGGGCGCACACGGCCTCCAGCCGGGCGCGGGACTGATGCCCGCTGGTGCAGAGGACGCATTTTGTCCCCATGGCAGCCGCCACCTCGGCATCGTGGGTGGTATCCCCCACCATCACGCAGGCGGCAGGGTCCACCCCGCTGTGCCGGAGCCAGTCTTTGCCCACCTGCACCTTGCTCACGCCGTAAATGTCCTGAAGACCGAGCAACTCGGTAAAATAGTCCTCAAGACCCCGCGCGCGTACCTGCTCGATCAGGTAATCGCGGCGGGAGGCGGAAAGCACAGCCTGCTGCCAGCCCCGGCGCTGGAGCTCTGCCAGCGTGGCGGCGGCGTTTGCCATGGCAGGGCAATGCCGCTCGACTCCGGCGTTATAGTGCTCCATAAACCGGGCAGCCAGCTCCGGGTAGGGGTGTCGGGCAAAATCAAACCCGGCGCGGAGGTAATATTCCTCAATGGGGAAACCAAAGATCTCCCGGTATTCGGCAAGGTCATACCGCTGGGGGTAGCCGTGCGTTTCCAGCATCCAGTTCAGGCACCCGTGGGTGAAATCCACATCGTCCAGCAGGGTCCCGTTCCAGTCCCAGAAGATGATTCCGTTTGGCTGCATGGCTTCCTCCTTTTGTGAGGGCTTACTCAAAAATCTTTTTCAGGGCGGTGTTGGATTCAATGATCTTCACCAGCAGCACACCCAGCACGGTACAGCTGATGAGCTCGCCGATGCCCACCGAGATGCCGTTGGACACGCAGGCCAGCCAGAGCGGAGCCGAGGAGCCCGGCTCCGGGAAGAGCACCGCGATCTCAATGCCGATGATGACGGCATTGAACGCCACCGGAGGCAGCGAGGCCGGGATTGCCAGCCCGCCGATGCGGACATTGCGCAGCTTGTAGGTCACCACGCAGGCCAGCAGCGTTGCCAGCGTGCCAAGGATGACATCCACGATGGTGGAGCCCAGCAGGTTTGCCAGGAAGCAGCCCAGCACCACACCTGCAATATACTCCGCGCCAAACACGGGCAGCAGGCAGAGAGCCTCGGCCACACGCACCTGCACGGCACCGTAAGAGAGCGGCTGCAGCGCCATGCAGAGCACAACGTACAGGGCTGCCACCACCGCGCAGCGGGCCAGTTTGCGGACGGAAACATTATTTTTCATATTCTACTCCGGCGGAATGAATTTTGACCGCGCAGGGACCGCCAGTTCCTGCGGGTTTGGCCCGGCGTGGTTCGAGACACACCGGGGAGCCTAAAATCCTAAGTTGCTCTTTGGAGCTGTGCCCCAGGCACAACAGAGAGAATTATAGCATAAAAATGATGAGAATGCAACAAAAAGCCCTCTCCGCTTCGCTTTGCTCAGCACCTCTCCCAACGGGAGAGGCAAGACTTGGCTCCCTCTTGGGGGGAGCTGTCGAGCATTTGCGAGACGGAGAGGGCGTATTTTTAGTCTCTTGCGTGGCCCACATACACCAGCGCCAGGGTATCGGGGCCGGTGTTGGCAGAAACGACACCGCCCAGCGTAAAGGTGGTAAGCGGGTCTTTGCCAAAGGCTTTCTTGCAGGCCTTTTCCAGCTCTGCCGCCTGCGGGATGTTGGTGTGACCGATCATATAATCAAAGTCTTCCACATCCCCGGCGCGCTTCTTGCACAGCTCGATCATAGCAGGCACCACTTTGTCGTCGCCGCGCACTTTCCCCTCCACCTTGGTCTTGCCGTCGATGAGGGTGATGATGGGCCGGATGCCCATAAGCTCGCCCATGACAGCGGCGGCGGCGGAAATGCGTCCGCTCTTCTTCATCTGCTTGAGGCTGTAGGGTCCCAGGATGATCTCCATCCGGTTCATCTTGTCCTCAAACTCGTGGATAACCATGGGGATCTCCGCGCCGTTGCGCAGCTTGCGGGCCATCTCACACAGGTACCAGCCAAACACCATGGAGTAGGTGTGGGGGTCGATGAGGTGGATCTTCAGGTGGTGCTCCGGGCGCTCTTCCCGCAGCATTCCCTGTGCCATCACGGCGTTGTTGTAGGTGGAGGAGCCAGACTTGTTGATGGGCACATGGATGACATCCGTGTAGCCCTGGTCCACATACTTGCAATACTGCTCACAGAACTGGATGGGGGTGATGGCCGCCGTGGAGGGGATGCCCTTGGCAGCGCGCATCTTGTCATAAAATTCAATGTTGGTGCAGCTCTCCCGCTCCACATAGTCCACATCGTCCAGCAGAATGTGGAAGCCCATAATGTCAATGCCGTACTTCTCGGCCAGCTCCTGCGGGATATCGCAGGAGGAATCGGTCAAAATTGCAATTTTGCTCATAGTTTCCTCATTTCCATTCATAGTCGCGCAGGTGGCCATGGTCCAGCAGCTCCGGGAAATCCCACTGACGCAGGGCTTCATACACGCCCACCGCCACACTGTTGGAAAGGTTCAGGCTGCGGCAGGTGTCCCGCATGGGCATCCGGACGCAGTGCTCCTGATTGGCCGCCAGCAAAGCCTCCGGCAGGCCCGCGTCCTCCCGCCCGAAGACGAGATACGCCCCGTCCGGGTAGGCCACGTCGGTGTAGCGCTGAGGCGCTTTGGTGGTAAAGTAGTAAAACGGGCCCTCGTTCTTGGCAAAAAAGTCCTCCAATCCATCATAGTAATGGATGTCGAGGTAGTGCCAGTAATCCAGCCCGGCGTGCTTGAGCTTTTTGTCATCAATGGCAAAGCCCATAGGCCCCACCAGATGCAGCCGGCAGGCCGTGCAGGCACAGGTGCGGGCCACATTGCCGGTGTTCTGGGGGATGCGGGGCTCCACCAGCACGATATTCAGCGTCGGTTTCTGTTCCATCGGCTCGCCCCCCTTAAAGCTCCCGAAGCGGGCACAGGCGGGGCAGCAGCGGCTCAAACCAGACACCGAAGCGGGTATCCTGGTCGGCGGGCGTCTTCTGGATGGCCAGGGAGACGAACTCCGCCGCGTTGTCCGCCGCCGCGCTCATGACATTGCCCTGAATGAGCGAGCCGATGAGCACCGCCCCATACAGATCTCCCGTGCCGGGGAAGCTCCGCTCAATGTGCAGCTTTTTGATGACAAAACGGTCCCGGCCCGCACCCGCGCAGCCAATGTACTTTCCCATGGCCACCCCGGTAACGATGGCATCCGGGGCCAGCGTGGTCAGCTCGTCGGCCAAAGCCTGGGCCCCAGCCTCGTCGAAATTCTCCGGGAGCGTTTCTTTCCGGAGCAGCAGCCCGGCTTCTGTCACGTTGGGCAGAATAAGGTCTGCCCGCTGGCAGAGGGTCCGCATCCGGTCGATGAATTCCGGGGTCACGGTGGAGTAGGCCTTGCCGTTATCCCCCATCACCGGGTCCACCACTTTCTTGGCCGCAGGCCACAGGTCAAAGGCTTTTTCCGCAATCGCCGCCTGCGCCTCGCCGCCAAGGTATCCGGTATAAATACAGTCAAATTCCAGTCCCAGCTCCCGGTAATGCTCCAGCGCGGCCATGCCGTAATCACAGCCGTCCAGCCGGGCCGGGGTGCCAAACCCGCCCGTATGGGTCGAGAGCACCACGGTGGGCAGCGCCACAGGCTGCACGCCCATGACCGACAGCACCGGCAGGATGACTGCCAGGCTGCACCGCCCCACCCCCGAAAGGTCGTGGATGCAGAGAACTTTCTTCGGTTCCGTCAATTTCAGCAAAAAAGAAGCCTCCTTCGCAGAATGCGCTGCTCGGCACGGTGCACACACCAAGCCGATTTTATCAGCGTATGATACAGTATACCACATTTTCCTGCGCAAAAAAAGCGCATAGTGGATTCTTTGGCGGAAATACTAGGAACATCGCCTGAAAAATTTGTGAACAGAGAGGAGAGTCCCCATGAAAAACACATCTCATTCCAGCCCCACCGGCTCCCTGCTGGTGGGCATGGCTGCCGGAGCCGCGCTGGGCGCCGTGGGCACCATGGCCGCCACCCAGAACCAGCGGCAGGTCAAGCGCACCGCCCGCAAACTGGCCAAAGGTGCCGAGCACGCGATCTGCCAGCTGGATAAAATGGTAGATAACTTTGTGGAGCAGCATATGGATAGCTAAATTCTGATTCCCACCGCATGCGGGGCCTTTGGGCTCCGCGTGCTTTTTGCTGCCCTTTGCTCTTGACCCCGCCCTGCAAACCCGATACAATAAAGATAATCTGAATCGGAACAGGAAAGGAAAACACTATGGGAATCGTTGTAATTGGCGCGGTGTTTGTGGACATCAAGGGCTATCCCCTCTCCACCTATATCCCGGGCGGACGGAATGCCGGCCGGGTAGAGCAAGTGCACGGCGGTGTGAGCCGCAACGTGGCGGAGGACATTGCCAATGTGGAGCTGCGGCCCACGTTCGTCAGTCTGGTAGACGACACCGGCATCGGCCAGGATGTCATCAACAAGCTGAAGGCCCACAAGGTCAACACGAAGTACATCCGGACGGTACCGGATGGTATGGGCACCTGGCTGGCTGTCTTTGACAACGACGGCGACGTCTGCGCCGCCATCTCCAAGCGGCCGGACACCAGCCCCCTCACCCGCCTGCTGGAAGAAAAGGGCGATGAGATCTTCAAGGACTGTGACAGCATTGCGCTGGAGCTGGATCTCGAAAAAGACACCGTCAAGCAGGTGCTCCGCTTTGCCAAAAAGTACAATAAAAAAGTTTTTGCGGCAGTCTCCAACATGAGCATTGCCATGGAGCGCCGGGATTTCCTGCAGCAGATCGACTGCTTCGTCTGCAACCAGCAGGAAGCCGGGCTCCTCTTCTCGGACGATTACGACCACCTGAGCCCCGCTCAGATGCGGGAAGTTCTGGCCGCCAATGTCCACAGTGCCAATATCCCCTGCATGGTGGTCACCATGGGTGGTCAGGGCGCTGTCTACGCCAGCCACAGCGGTGAGAGCGGTATGATCCCCGCCAAAAAGGTAGACGTCATTGACACCACCGGCGCAGGCGATTCGTTCTTTGCCGGCACAGTCATTGGCCTGACCTACGGCAAAAATCCGGCCCAGTCCTGTGAGATCGGCAGCCGTCTGGCTGCCTCGGTCATCTGCACCTCGGACAATGTCTGTCCCCGCTTCCGCCCTCTGGAATTCGGGCTGGATATTCCTGTTGTGGACTGAATCCATCTCCCATAAAGTAAAAAAGAGTGCTGACAGCTCGTTTGAAAGCCATGCAGCACTCTTTATTTTTGCAGTAAGTCCTCGGAGACGCAAAAAGAGCCTTCCCACTCTCCGGAATGGGAAGACTCTTTGTAAGTTTAACCTTTTGCCTTAGAACAGGCGCGCAGGGTCAAAATCACTCAATGATCTTGCCGACAACGCCAGAACCAACGGTACGGCCACCCTCACGGATAGCGAAACGCAGGCCCTCTTCCATAGCAACGGGGGTCAGCAGCTCAACGTGCATCATGACGTTATCGCCAGGCATGCACATCTCGGTGCCTTCCGGCAGGGTGATGATGCCGGTCACGTCGGTGGTACGGAAGTAGAACTGAGGACGATAGTTGGAGAAGAACGGGGTGTGACGGCCGCCCTCGTCCTTGGTCAGGACGTAGACCTGAGCCTCAAAGACCTTGTGGGGGTGCACAGTGCCGGGCTTAGCCAGAACCTGGCCACGCTCGATCTGGGTACGATCAACACCACGCAGCAGAGCGCCGATGTTATCGCCAGCCTCAGCGAAGTCCAGAGACTTACGGAACATCTCCAGGCCGGTGATGGTGGTGGTCAGACGATCGGGCTTGATGCCGACGATCTCCATAGCATCGCCAACCTTGGCAACACCACGCTCAACACGACCGGTAGCAACGGTACCACGGCCAGAAATGGTCATGACATCCTCGATGGGCATCAGGAAAGGCTTGTCCTCCTCACGATCCGGGTTGGGGATGTAGGAGTCAACAGCGTCCATCAGCTCTTTGATGCAAGCATACTCGGGTGCATCAGGATCCTTGGAGGTGGACTCCAGAGCCTTCAGAGCGGAACCACGGATGATCGGGGTATCGTCGCCGGGGAAGTCATACTCGCTCAGCAGCTCACGGATCTCCATCTCGACCAGATCCAGCAGCTCCTCGTCGTCGACCATATCGCACTTGTTCATGAACACGACGATATAAGGCACGCCGACCTGACGAGCCAGCAGGATGTGCTCACGGGTCTGGGGCATGGGACCATCGGTAGCAGCAACGACCAGGATAGCGCCGTCCATCTGAGCAGCACCGGTGATCATGTTCTTAACGTAGTCAGCATGGCCCGGGCAGTCAACGTGAGCGTAGTGACGAGCGTCGGTCTGATACTCAACGTGAGCGGAGTTGATCGTGATACCACGAGCGCGCTCCTCGGGAGCCTTATCGATGTTGGCATAATCCATGAAGTCTGCGTCGCCCTTCAGTGCCAGATACTTGGTGATAGCGGCGGTCAGAGTGGTCTTGCCGTGGTCAACGTGACCGATGGTGCCGATGTTAACATGCGGCTTAGAACGGTCGAACTTTGCCTTTTCAGCCATTGGAATATCCTCCCTTAATTAGGTTTTGATATTGGTTACAACAGTCCTGCACATACAGAATTGCATTGCAAAACTATTCTACTAAATTTGCCCTGTAAAATCAAGTGCTTTTACAGGAAATTTTGCCGGAGTTACACTACCCCGGCAAAATCATTATCCGTTTTTCAACGATCAGCCCTTGGTGCGGCCAGCAATGATCTGGTCGGCAATGTTCTTGGGCACCGGCTCGTAGTGAGACGGCTCCATGACATACTGGCCACGGCCCTGAGTCTTGGAACGCAGGTCGGTGGCGTAGCCGAACATCTGAGCCAGAGGAACGAACGCGTTGACACGCTGGGTGCCAGCCATTGCCTCCATGCCCTGGATCTGACCACGGCGAGCATTCAGGTCGCCGATCACATCGCCCAGATACTCATCGGGAACGATGACAGCAACTTTCATGATAGGCTCGGTGATGATGGGATCCGCCTTGCGCATAGCATCCTTGAATGCCATAGAACCCGCAATGGAGAACGCCATTTCAGAGGAGTCGACCTCATGATAAGAACCATCCCACAGGGTGACCTTGACGTCAACGACAGGATAGCCTGCCAGAACGCCGGACTTCATAGCACCCTGGATACCGTTGTCGATAGCCGGGATGTACTCCTTGGGAATCGCGCCGCCAACGATGGCGTTGACGAACTCGTAACCCTTACCGGGCTCGTTGGGCTCGATCTTGATCTTGACGTGACCGTACTGGCCCTTACCACCGGACTGACGTGCGTACTTGGTCTCCTGGTTGGCCTCTTTGCGGATGGTCTCACGGTAAGCAACCTGGGGTGCACCCACGTTTGCTTCAACCTTGAACTCACGCAGCAGACGGTCAACGATGATCTCCAGGTGCAGCTCGCCCATACCAGCAATGATGGTCTGGCCGGTCTCTTCATCGGTGTAGGTCTTAAAGGTGGGGTCCTCTTCGGCCAGCTTTGCCAGCGCGATGCCCATCTTCTCGTTGCCGGCCTTGGTCTTAGGCTCAATGGCAACGCGGATAACGGGCTCGGGGAACTTCATGGACTCCAGAATGATGGGATGATTCTCATCACACAGAGTATCACCAGTGGTGGTGTTCTTCAGACCGACAACAGCCGCGATATCACCTGCGTAGCAGCAGTCGATATCCTTGCGGTGGTTGGAGTGCATCTGCAGGATGCGGCCCATACGCTCCTTGGTGTCCTTCACGGAGTTGTAGACAGTGGTACCTGCCTCAACCTTGCCGGAGTAAACACGGAAGTATGCCAGCTTACCAACGAACGGGTCGGTAGCGATCTTGAAAGCCAGAGCGGCGAAAGGAGCGTCGTCGGAAGACGGACGGGTCTCCTGCTCTTCGGTCTCAGGATTCACACCCTTGATGTCCTCGACATCGGTCGGGGCGGGCATGTAGTCCACGATAGCGTCCAGCAGCTTCTGCACGCCGCGGTTCTTGTAGGAAGAACCACAGACAACGGGAACCAGCGTGTTCGCGATGGTCTCCTTGCGGATGGCAGCCTTCAGCTCAGCCTTGGTGATCTCCTCGCCCTCGAGGTACTTCTCCATCAGCTCTTCGTCGTTCTCAGCAACAGCCTCGATCAGGATGTTGCGATACTCCTCAGCCTGCTCGACCATATCCTCGGGAATGGGCTCGCAGCGCATGTCGTTGCCCATGTCGTCGTAGTAGACCTCAGCGTTCATGTCAACCAGGTCAACGATACCACGGAAAGTATCCTCCTGGCCGATAGGCAGCTGAATTGCAACGCCGTTGGCGTGCAGACGATCATGCAGCATCTTGATGCAGCGGAAGAAGTCGGCACCCATGGTATCCATCTTGTTGACGTACACCATACGGGGAACCTTGTATTCGTCAGCCTGACGCCAAACGGTCTCAGACTGCGGCTCGACACCACCCTTAGCGGCCAGAACGGTCACAGAACCGTCCAGAACGCGCAGGGAGCGCTGGACCTCAACAGTGAAGTCCACGTGGCCCGGGGTGTCGATGATGTTGATGCGGTGACGGTTCTTCTTAAATGCAACGGGATCCTTCTGGGTCTCAGAATGGCTCCAGTAGCAAGTGGTGGCTGCGGAGGTGATGGTAATACCACGCTCCTGCTCCTGGACCATCCAGTCCATGGTAGCGCCGCCGTCGTGAACTTCGCCGATCTTGTGGTTGATGCCGGTGTAGTACAGAATACGCTCGGTAGTCGTCGTCTTACCAGCATCAATATGGGCCATAATGCCGATATTTCTCGTCATCTGAAGAGAAACTTCTCTGGGAGTAGCCATGAAATTAACCTCCTACAGAACAGATCAATAACGGAAATGAGCGAAAGCCTTGTTGGCCTCGGCCATCTTGTGGGTATCCTCGCGCTTCTTCACGGCGTTACCAGTGTTGTTGGCAGCATCCATGATCTCAGCAGCCAGACGCTGTGCCATGGTCTTCTCACCACGGCTGCGGCTGTAAGCAGTCAGCCAGCGCAGGCCCAGGGTCTCGCGGCGGGCGGGGCTCACTTCCAGAGGAACCTGGTAGTTAGCGCCACCAACGCGGCGGGTCTTGCACTCGAGGCTGGGCATGATGTTCTCCATCGCCTTCTCGAAAGTCTCCAGAGGATCGTTGCCGGTCTTCTCCTGAATCATGGAGAAAGCTTCATAAACGATCTTCTGAGCGACGCCCTTCTTGCCATCCAGCATCACGCTGTTGACCAGACGAGTGACCATCTTGGAATTGTAAATAGGATCAGCTAAGACATCGCGCTTAGCAATGTTACCTCTTCTAGGCATCTTTCTTCCCTCCTTCACAGAATGATATCATCGGTACTCGAAAGTAATAAAACTCCCGTTGTGTCACAAAGAGCTGACCTTACATAAACTGTTGCCCATCTGCATTGCAGACTTGTTATTTATATAATGGAAAGCCGTTTATGGCGGTTCGTTCCTTAATTACTTCTTCGCAGCACCGGCCTTAGGACGCTTCGCGCCGTACTTGGAGCGGGCCTGGTTACGGCCTGCCACACCCTGGGTATCCAGGGTACCACGGATGATGTGGTAACGCACACCGGGCAGGTCCTTAACACGGCCGCCACGGATCAGCACGACGGAGTGCTCCTGCAGGTTATGGCCGATACCGGGAATGTAAGAGGTGACCTCAATACCATTCGTGAGGCGAACACGGGCAACCTTACGCAGAGCAGAGTTAGGCTTCTTCGGGGTCATGGTACGGACAGCGGTGCAGACACCACGCTTCTGGGGGCTATTCAGATCAGAATACTGTTTCTTCTGAGAATTGTAGCTCTTCAGCAGTGCGGGAGCAGTGCTCTTGGTCTCCAGGACCTGACGGCCTTTGCGTACAAGCTGGTTAAAAGTAGGCATTTTGTTTCTCCTTTCTTAATAATGCACATCGGGCTTGTCCCGACTTTTTTTGTCGCACTATCCCCGTAGGGACGCGCAACAGTTATATAATACTCGCTTTGATTCGGAATGTCAACAGTTTTTCCAAGATTTTTTTGTTTTATTCGCCGAATTTTCTTTTCATCCAGTCAGCTCCCCTAACAGGGGAGCTGACCGCGCCAAAGCGCGGCCTGAGCGGTTTATTTCCGATCAAAAAAAGCCGCCTCCACGAATTTCTCAGTGGAAGCGGCTTCGCGTTTATTGATTCGGTTTCAGGGGAACGCAGTGCTTACTGCTGGTTTGCAGCAGCCAGCTCCTCGGCCACAGCGGCGTCGCGCTCTTCCTCGCGGCGCTTCAGATCCTCACGCACCTCCGGGAGACCGGTACCCGCGGGGATCAGTTTGCCGATGATGACGTTCTCTTTCAGGCCAGCCAGCGGATCGATCTTGCCCTTGATGGCAGCTTCGGTCAGCACGCGGGTGGTCTCCTGGAACGACGCGGCAGACAGGAACGACTCGTTGGCCAGGGCAGCCTTGGTGATGCCCAGCAGCACCTGCTGGTACTCCACCAGCTTGATACCCTCTTCGCCAGCGTCGATCCGCTTCTGCAGCTCGGCGTTGATGTTCTCGACCTCCAGGCGGTTTGCCAGAGCGCCGCCGATCAGATCAGAAGAGCCGGAGTCGGTCACGCGGACCTTGCGGCACATCTGACGGACGATGACCTCGATATGCTTATCGTTGATCTCAACGCCCTGCAGACGGTAAACTTTCTGGACCTCGCTGATGAGGTAGTTCTGGACATCGCTCAGGCCCTTGATGGCCAGAATGTCCTGCGGATAGAGGACGCCCTCGCGGGTGATGATGTCGCCCTTTTCCACACGGTCGCCCGGCATCACGCGTGCGTGCTGGGTGAACGGGATGGAGTAGCTCTTCACGACCTCCGCGCCGCTTTCATCCTTGCCAGTGACCTTGATGACCACGTTCTTCTTGGTGTCGTCCTGAGAGACCACACCGGAGATCTCGCTCATGATGGCCATGCTCTTGGGACGGCGGCTCTCGAACAGCTCCTCAACACGGGGAAGACCCTGGGTAATATCTTCAGCCGATGCAATACCACCGGTATGGAACGTACGCATGGTCAGCTGAGTACCGGGCTCGCCGATGGACTCTGCGGCGATGACGCCGATGGACTCGCCCAGCTGGACGGGCTCACCGTTTGCCATATCGCTGCCGTAGCAGTGTGCGCAGACGCCGATCTTGGCGCGGCAGGTCAGCAGGCTGCGGATCTTCAGCTTGGTGATGCCGGCTGCCTCGATGTCATTGGCGTCGTACAGGTCGATCATCTTGCCCTCGGGCACGATGACCTCACCGGTAACGGGGTTGATGACATCGCCCACGGCGTAACGGCCGATGATACGCTCACGGAAGCTCTCGATCTTCTCCTTGCCCTCGTGGATCTCAGAGACCCACAGGCCATCGGTGGTACCGCAGTCGATCTCGCGGACGATCACTTCCTGAGAGACATCGACCATGCGGCGGGTCAGGTAGCCGGAGTCAGCGGTACGCAGAGCGGTATCCGCCAGACCCTTACGAGCACCACGGGCAGAGACGAAATATTCCAGAATATTCAGGCCTTCACGGTAGTTGGCACGAATGGGCATCTCAATGGTCTTACCGGCGGTGTTTGCCAGCAGGCCGCGCATGCCGGCCAGCTGCTTGATCTGGTTCATAGAACCACGAGCACCAGAGTCCGCCATCATGAAGATCTCGTTGTCCTTGGGCAGGTTTGCCGCCAGAGCCTTGGAGACCTTATCGGTGGTTGCCTGCCAGATGTTGATGGTCTGGGTGTAGCGCTCGTTCTCGGAGATCAGGCCGCGGTTGAACAGCTTGCTCACCTGAGAGACCTGCTTGTCAGCCTCGGCGATCAGCTCGTCTTTCTGGGGCGGGATGACAGCGTCGCAGACAGCAACGGAGATGGCGGACAGGGTGGAGTACTTGTAGCCCTGTGCCTTGATGGCATCCAGCATCTTAGCGCACTTGTGGGTGCCGTTCCGGGTCATGCAGCGGGAAATGATGTCGGGCAGGGTCTTCTTGGTCACGCGGAAGCTGACCTCATACTCCAGCCAGTGCTCCGGATCGGTACGGTCGATATAACCGAGGTTCTGGGGCACAGGGTTGTTGAAGATGATGCGGCCGACGGTGGCATCCACCAGACCGGTGCGCTCCACGCCGTCAATGGTCATGGTGCGGCGCACCTTGATGGGTGCGTGCAGGGTGACAACGTGCTCGGCGTAAGCCATCAGAGCCTCGTTCTCGTCGCGGAAGATCTTGCCCGCGCCCTCATCGTTCTCACGAACGGTGGTCAGGTAGTAGCTGCCCAGGATCATATCCTGCGTAGGAACGGTAACAGGAGCGCCGTCAGAGGGCTTCAGCAGGTTGCCGGAAGCCAGCATCAGCATCTTGGCCTCGCGGCAGGCATCCTCGCCCAGGGGCAGGTGAACTGCCATCTGGTCGCCGTCGAAGTCGGCGTTGAACGCGGTACATGCCAGGGGGTGCAGCTTGATTGCACGGCCCTCCACCAGCACCGGGTTAAAGGCCTGAATGCCCAGACGGTGCAGCGTAGGTGCACGGTTCAGCAGAACGGGATGACCCTTGATGACGGTCTCCAGGCTGTCCCAGACCTCAGGCTTTGCACGCTCGACCATCTTACGGGCGGACTTGATGTTGTTGGCAACACCCTTTTCCACCAGGTCTTTCATGACAAAGGGCTTGAACAGCTCCAGAGCCATCTCCTTGGGCAGACCGCACTGATCCATCTTCAGCTCAGGGCCGACGACGATAACAGAACGGCCGGAGTAGTCAACACGCTTGCCCAGAAGGTTCTGGCGGAAACGGCCCTGCTTGCCCTTGAGCAGGTCAGACAGGCTCTTCAGGGCACGGTTGTTGGGGCCGGTGACCGGACGTCCACGGCGGCCGTTGTCGATCAGGCTGTCCACAGCCTCCTGCAGCATCCGCTTCTCGTTGCGCACGATGATGTCGGGAGCACCCAGCTCCAGCAGGCGGCGCAGACGGTTGTTGCGGTTGATGACGCGGCGGTACAGGTCGTTCAGGTCGGAGGTGGCAAAACGACCGCCGTCCAGCTGGACCATGGGGCGCAGGTCAGGGGGCAGAACAGGCAGCACATCCATGACCATCCACTCGGGGCGGTTGCCGGAAATGCGGAAAGCCTCCACGACCTCCAGACGCTTCAGGATGCGGACACGCTTCTGGCCGGAGGACTTCTCCACCTCAGCGGTCAGTTCAGCGCTCAGCTGATCCAGGTCGATCTCTTTCAGCAGATCCTGGATTGCCTCAGCACCCATGGCGGCCTCAAACTCGTCGCCATAGCGCTCACGCATCTCGCGGTATTCTTTCTCGGTCAGCAGCTGCTTCTTTTCCAGCGGGGTCAGACCGGGGTTGGTAACGATATAGCTTGCAAAGTACAGCACTTTCTCCAGCAGGCGGGGGCTGATGTCCAGCATCAGGCCGATGCGGCTGGGGATGCCCTTGAAGTACCAGATGTGGCTGACAGGAGCGGCCAGCTCAATGTGGCCCATACGCTCACGGCGGACCTTTGCTTTGGTGACCTCGACGCCGCAGCGGTCGCAGATCTTGCCCTTGTAGCGGATGCGCTTATACTTGCCGCAGTGGCACTCCCAGTCCTTGGTAGGTCCAAAGATGCGCTCGCAGTACAGGCCGTCGCGCTCCGGCTTCAGGGTGCGGTAGTTGATGGTCTCCGGCTTCTTCACCTCACCGTAGCTCCACTTGCGGATCTGCTCAGGAGAGGCAAGGCCGATTTTAATGGAATCGAAAACGTTGTTTTCCATGAAACGAACCCTTTCTTAATCTCTAGTTGTCTCGATGATAACAGGCGGCTTTGCAATCCTCTGTTCCCTGCCCGCGCGGCACGCAGCACGCGCGCCGCGCCAGGCAAAAAACAGCTTTGTTCAGGATTTACTCAAAGTCCACTTCGTCGGAAGCGGGAGCCGCGTCGCCGGAATTGTTGTCGTCCAGCACAGAGGGATCATCGAAACCCGCGTCGGCGTCCTTGATGGTGTAGTCATTCAGCAGCTCGTTCTCGTTGGTAACGGTCTCGCTGCCGGCAACATCGCGCATATCAAAGCCAGTCTCTTCGTCGTCGAAGTTCTGGCGCATGTCGATCTCGTTGCCGTCCTTGTCCTGGACCACAACGTCCAGACCCAGGGACTGCAGCTCCTTGAGCATAACACGGAACGACTCGGGGATGCCCGGCTGCGGGATGGGCTCGCCCTTGACGATGGCCTCATAGGTCTTCACACGGCCCTCAACATCGTCCGACTTCACGGTCAGGATCTCCTGCAGGGTGTAAGCGGCACCGTAAGCTTCCAGTGCCCAGACCTCCATCTCGCCGAAGCGCTGGCCGCCGAACTGGGCCTTGCCGCCCAGAGGCTGCTGGGTGACCAGAGAGTAGGGGCCGGTGGAACGTGCATGGATCTTATCATCGACCAGGTGATGCAGCTTGAGGTAGTACATATAACCGACGGTAACGCGGTTGTCGAACTTCTCGCCGGTGCGGCCATCGTAAACAGTGGTCTTGCCATCGCGGTCCAGCTCGATCTTGGAGAAGTCGATGATGTGGCCCTTCTCGCCCATGATCTTGGGGAGCTTGGTGGGATATGCAGGAGCATTCTCGCCGTGCCACAGCTCGCGGGCGGTATCAAAGGTATCGCCGATATCAGCCTCGCGGGCGGAGTCGAAGACGGGGGTCATGACCTTGATGCCACAAGCCTTTGCCGCGTAGCCCAGGTTGACTTCCAGCACCTGACCGATGTTCATACGGGAAGGAACGCCCAGGGGGTTCAGCACGATGTCCAGCGGGGTGCCGTCGGGCAGGTAAGGCATATCCTCCTGCGGCAGGATGCGGGAAACGACACCCTTGTTGCCGTGACGGCCTGCCATCTTATCGCCGACGCTGATCTTGCGCTTCTGAGCGATGTAGCAGCGGACGACCTCGCGGACGCCGGGCTGCAGCTCATCGCTGTTCTCCGGAGTGAAGACCTTGACATCCACGATGATGCCGTACTCGCCGTGAGGCACACGCAGGGAGGTGTCACGCACCTCGCGGGCCTTTTCGCCAAAGATGGCGCGGAGCAGGCGCTCCTCAGCGGTCAGCTCGGTCTCGCCCTTGGGGGTGACCTTACCAACCAGAATATCACCGCTCTTGACCTCAGCGCCGATGCGGATGATGCCGCGCTCGTCCAGGTCTTTCAGAGCGTCCTCGGAAACGTTGGGGATATCACGGGTGATCTCCTCAGGTCCGAGCTTGGTGTCACGAGACTCCGTCTCGTACTCTTCAATATGAATGGAGGTATACACATCCTCGCGGACGATCTTCTCGTTCAGCAGGACGGCGTCCTCGTAGTTGTAGCCCTCCCAGGTCATGAAGCCGATCAGCGCGTTCTTGCCCAGAGAGATCTCACCGTTGCGCATCGCCGGGCCATCGGCCAGCACCTGGCCGGCCTTGACGGTCTCGCCCACTTCCACGATGGGGCGCTGGTTGATGCAGGTGCCCGCGTTGGAGCGTGCGAACTTGACCAGCGGATAGTTGTCCAGGGTGCCCTGCTCGTTGCGGACCACCACATGGTCGGCATCCATCTTCTCCACAACGCCGTCGTTCTTTGCCAGAACAGCGGTGCCGGAGTCGGTAGCTGCCTTATACTCCATACCCGTTGCCACAATGGGCTGCTGGGTGACCATCAGAGGCACTGCCTGACGCTGCATGTTGGAGCCCATCAGTGCACGGTTACAGTCATCGTTCTCCAGGAACGGGATGCAGGCGGTCGCAACAGAAACCATCATACGGGGCGAAACGTCCATATAATCGACCTGTGCGGCGTCGATTTCCAGAATGTCGTCGCGGCGGCGGGCAGAAACGCGGGGACGGATGAAGTGCTTGCCCTCGTCCAGCGGCTCGTTGGCCTGTGCCACAACGTACTCGTCCTCGACATCAGCGGTCATATACTCGACCTCGTCGGTGACGACCTGATCGATCAGCTTGCCGTTCTCATCGTAGGTCTTCTTCACCTTGCGGTAAGGAGCCTCCACGAAGCCATACTCGTTGATCTTGGCGTAGGATGCCAGATAGGAGATCAGACCGATGTTGGGGCCTTCAGGGGTCTCAATGGGGCACATACGGCCATAGTGGCTGTAGTGGACGTCGCGGACCTCGAAACCCGCGCGGTCACGGCTCAGACCGCCGGGGCCCAGAGCGGACAGACGGCGCTTGTGGGTCAGCTCAGCCAGAGGGTTGTTCTGGTCCATGAACTGAGACAGCGGGGAAGAGCCGAAGAACTCCTTGATGGCTGCCACCACAGGGCGGATGTTGATGAGGGCCTGCGGGGTGATGACGCTCTGATCCTGGCTCTGCAGGGTCATACGCTCACGGATGACGCGCTCCATGCGGGAGAAGCCGATGCGGAACTGGTTCTGCAGCAGCTCACCGACGCTGCGGATGCGGCGGTTGCCCAGGTGGTCGATATCATCGGTGGTGCCGATGCCGTGGCCCAGGCCGTTCAGGTAGTTGATGGAAGCCAGAATATCGGTCACGGTGACCGTACGGCCGATCAGCTGGTCGTGGTTGCGGCGCAGCATCTCTTTCTGCTCTTCCACATCGGAAGTGGTGTCCAGGATCTTCTTGATCTCGTCAAAGGAGCAGCGCTCGTTGATGCCGCACTCCTTGACGTCAAAGGAGAAGAAGCCCTGTGCGTCCACACAGCCGTTGGTGATGACCTTGACGTTCTTGTCCTCGACTTTCAGGATGACGACATTGACGCCTGCGGCATCGGCTTTCTCAGCCAGCTCGCGGCTGATCTTGGTGCCAGCCTCCACGATCAACTCACCGGTCAGGGGAGCCACGATGTTCTCAGCGGCAACATAACCCATGATGCGGCGTGCCAGAGAGAGCTTCTTGTTCATCTTATAACGGCCGAAACGGGACAGATCGTAACGGCGCGGGTCGAAGAACAGCATGTTGATCTGGCTGGTAGCAGACTCCACCGTGGGAGGCTCGCCGGGGCGCAGCTTGCGGTAAACTTCCAGCAGGCCCTCTTCCTGGTTCTTGGTGGTGTCCTTTTCCAGGGTAGCCAGGATGCGCTCGTCGTCACCGAAGAAGTTCAGGATGTCCTCATTGGTGGACAGGCCCAGTGCACGGCACAGCACGGTGACAGGCAGCTTGCGGTTCTTATCAATACGGACATAGAACACGTTGGAAGCGTCGGTCTCGTACTCCAGCCAGGCACCGCGGTTGGGGTTCATGGTAGCGCTGTACAGGTCGTTACCAACTTTATCCTTGGCATCTCCGTAGAATACGCCGGGAGAACGGACCAGCTGGCTGACGATGGCACGCTCAGCACCGTTGATCACAAAGGTGCCCGCGTCGGTCATCAGCGGGAAATCACCCATGAAAATTTCCTGGTCCTTGACTTCGCCGGTCTCCTTGTTCAGCAGACGGGCGGTAACGCGCAGGGGGGCAGCGTAGGTCACGTCGCGCTCCTTGCACTCCTTGATGCTGTACTTGGGCTCCTTATCCAGACGGAAGTCCACGAAGCTCAGCGCCAGGTTACCAGTGTAGTCCTCAATGGTGCCGATATCGTGGAAGACCTCTTTCAGGCCCTCGTCCAGGAACCACTGATAAGAGTTCTTCTGGACCTCGATCAGGTTCGGCATACTGATGACTTCGTCGATGTGGGAGAAGCTCATGCGCTCGGTTTTGCCGAGCTTTACGGGCTTGACTTTCATCATAAAATCAACCACTCCTTACTTTTATACTCTACGGATTTGCAATAACGCAGGTCGAATTTTGAGCAGACACACATAATCCGACCCACGCCCCGCGGAGAAGTTCGGCGTTTTTCACAAACTTTTCGGTTCAGTCCTCCAAGCTCGCTCCACGCAAACTCCCTTTTTGGCGCACTAGGCCATTATGTGATACTGGTTTAGTATACCCCCTAAAAGCCTTGCTGTCAAGCCATTTTTCGCATTTTGGTGCAAAAAATTTCCCGGGAGCCCTGTTTTGCAGGACACCCGGGGGCGTGTAGCTTTTGGTTGATTTAGGCCTTGATTTTTTCGTTTTTCATGTTCCTGCCAAAAACAGGGTTGTGCATTTTGTACAGGTTGGCTCTTGCACAGGGCTCACTCCTCCAGATAATCCCGCAGCCGTTTGGCCCGGCTGGGGTGGCGGAGCTTGCGCAGGGCCTTGGCCTCGATCTGGCGCACTCGTTCCCGGGTGACATGGAACTCCTTGCCCAGCTCTTCCAGTGTCCGGGCCCGGCCATCTTCCAACCCGAACCGCAGGGCAATGACCCGCTCTTCCCGGGGCGTCAGGCTCTTGAGCACATTCATCAGCTCCCGCCGCAGCAGCTGCCGCCCGGCCTCGTCTACCGGGACGCCCGCCTCCTCGTCCTGGATAAAATCCTCCAGATGGGCGTCCTCTTCCTCGCCCACCGGCGTTTCCAGGCTCACGGGCTCCTGGGCCAGCTGTAATAATTCCCGCACCCGGGCGGGCTCCATCTCCAACTGGGCCGCGATCTCCTCCGCCGTAGGCTCCCGCCCGTTTTTGCGGAGCAGCTCCCCTGCTGTCTTCTTCACCCGGTTGATGCTCTCCACCAGATGCACCGGGATCCGGATGGTCCGCCCCTGATCGGCAATGGCCCGGGTGATGGACTGCCGGATCCACCACGTCGCGTAAGTGGAAAACTTGAAGCCCCGATCCGGCTCAAACTTTTCCGCCGCTTTCATCAGGCCCAGGTTTCCCTCCTGGATCAGATCCAGGAACGGCAGGCCCCGCCCGGCGTACCGCTTGGCCACCGAGACCACCAGCCGCAGATTTGCCTCACTCAGGCGTCGGCGGGCTTCCTCGTCCCCGGCCTGTGCCGCCCGGGCCAGCTCTGCTTCTTCGTCGGCGGAAAGGAGCGGCACCCGCCCGATCTCCTTTAAATAGGTCTTTACCGGATCATCCAGCGCCACGCCCTCCGCCGAGAGCTCGTGTTCCAGCCGCCCGATCTGTGCCTCATCCAGCGGGGGCAGGTCGGGGTCTTCCTCTTTCACGGTCACGCCCCGGGCTTCCAGCGCCGCATGGAGCGCATCCAGCCCAGCCGCATCGTACTCCTGCTCGTCCATCGCCCGGCCGATCTCCTCCGGCGTCAGAGTATGCCGCCGGGCACGGGCCGCCAGCAGCCGGGCCAGTTCCTCTGTTTGTGACATTTTCTGCATGATTCTTTCTCCTTCCGGCTCCAGCCGGGTGGAGGAGGGCCATGCCCTGTTATTCTTCCGGGGGAAGATTCCCCTGTTTTTTCTCCCGCATCGACTGGAGATACTGCTCTAATTGATCGTTGGACATTTCGGCCGCCTTTTTTGCTACCGGGGTGCCCCGGGCAATGCGGTCCAGGTAGAGCCGGATATCGTCCGGCGTACAATTCACATCGCTGTATTTTGCCGCAAGGGCGCTCAATTCATTCAGCGCTTCTTCGCTGACGTAGGCACGCAGGGTGGCCAGACTCAGCTCGATCCCCTGCTCCCGGCACTGGATCATGGCCTGATACAGCTCCCGCTGCTGGGGCAGCAGGAACTTTTCCGCCGGGAGCTGGCTGCGCACCATGTCCAGATAGCCGGGCTCCCGCAGGATGGCGGCCAGCAGCCGCTGCTGCGCACTGGCCACACCCAGCGCCTCGGCCCCGCCCATGCTGTAGGGCACGTTGATCTGGTTCATCTCGCCCTCTTTGAGCCGGGCACGGCTCCGCTCCTGCCGGCGCTTGTAGCCTGCCCGCTTGACCGCCGTTTCCAGCTGGGTCAGAATGGCCGTCTTGGAAACATTGGTCTCCTCGGCCAGCCGCCCGGCGTAAACTTCCTGTTCCGTGGGGTTGGAGCGCTCGGCCAGCATGTCCACGGCTTCTTTGATGTATTCCAGCCGCTGGCCGTCCTGGCTCAGGTCGTATTTGTCCCGCAGCCGCTTGAGGCGGAAATCCAGCGCGTTGCCCACGCCGTCCAGCAGAGCCTTGAACCGCTCTGCCCCGTATTTCTTGATGTACTCGTCCGGGTCCTTTGCCCCGGGGATCTGCAGAACGCCCACCTTGACCGGACTGTTCCGGAACAGCTCCAGCGAGCGGAGGGTGGCTTTCTGGCCCGCCTCGTCCGAGTCGTAGCTGAGGATGACTTCCTCTGCATACTGGCTGATGAGCTTGACCTGATCCGGCGTCAGGGCCGTGCCGCAGGCGCAGACCGCCGTGTCAATGCCCGCCTGCTGCATACTGATGACATCCATATAGCCCTCGCAGAGGACAAAGCGGCGGGAGGCACTCTTCTTGGCGATCTGCAGTGCGAACACCGTATCCGACTTGTGATACACCAGCGTTTCCGGGCTGTTGACATACTTGGGCTTGGAGTCGTCCAGCACGCGCCCGCCGAAAGCGATGATGTTGCCCCGCAGGTCAAAAATAGGAGTCATCACCCGCTTCCAGAACAGGCAGTAAATGCGGCCGGACTGGCTGCGTTTGAACAGACCGCTGGCGTCCAGCTCCTGCTGGTTGTAGCCCTTATCCCGCAAAAACTGGTAGAGAGCCTGCCCGTCGTTGGGGGCATACCCCAGCCCGAACCGGACAATGGTCTTATCGTCCAGCCCGCGCCGCCGCCAGTAAGCCCGGGCCTGCCGGGCCTCCTCCACGGTAGAATTGAGGCAGGCATGGAAGAACCGCGCGGCCTCCTTGTTCATGGAGAGGATACGGCTGCGCATCCGCCCGGTCTTATCGTCCTCTTCGGGCTCCGGCATTCCGGCCCGGGCCGCCAGCAGCTTGACCGCCTCCGGGTAATCAATGCTGTTGATCTTCTTGGTAAAAGTAATGGCATCGCCGCCCGCGCCGCAGCCAAAGCAGTAAAAACTCTGGGTGTCCGGGTAAACATAGAACGAGGGAGATTTTTCACTGTGGAACGGGCAGAGCCCGCCGTACAGCCGCCCCTTGCGCTTGAGCTGGACATAGCTGCCAATGAGCTCGGTGATGTCCGTCCGGCGGGTCAGCTCTTCAATGTATTCGTGTGGGATCATGGTCTCTTTTGCTGCTCCTTTTTAAAGAACGTGCCATTTGCGGGGCACAAAAACATCCTCGAACGTCCGGATGGCAAACTCATCGCTCATGCCGCTGATGTAGTCCGTCACCGCACGCTCCCGCCCCTCCTGATAGGCCAGCTGCAAATAGAAGTTGGACATCTGATCAATGTGGGTCAGGTAATATTCGTAAAGCTCCGTGAGCACTTTTTCCACTTTCTGCTCTTCCCGCTTGGCGGTGCGGTCCACATACACGTTGGCGTACATGAAATCTTTCAGGGCCAGAAACGCTTCGTGCTCCTCGGCTCCCACGCCAACGTCTCCGTCGCTGTGGGCAAGGATGCTGCGGATCATGGTGGTGATGCGTTCGGATTTGGTATTGCCCAGCACCGCCGTGCACTCCTTGGGCAGGATGTCCGGGTCCAGCACACCGGCCCGGACGGCGTCCTCGATATCGTGGTTGACGAACGCGATCTGATCCGCCATCCGGACGATGCGCCCCTCCGGCGTGGCCGCCCAGGTACCCTTGGTGTGGGTCACAATGCCGTTCCGCACCTCCCAGGTCAGGTTCAAGCCCCGGCCCTCTTTTTCCAGCTTGTCCACCACCCGCAGGCTCTGCATATAGTGCTTGAAGCCATCGGGGCAGAGCTTGTTCAGGGCAGCTTCGCCCGCATGGCCAAACGGCGTGTGGCCCAGGTCGTGTGCCAGGCCGATGGCCTCGGTCAGGTCCTCGTTGAGCCGCAGCGCCCGGGCAATGGTCCGGGCCACCTGGGTCACTTCCAGCGTATGGGTCAGGCGAGTGCGGTAAAGGTCACCCTCCGGCGAGAGGAAGACCTGTGTCTTCTGTTTGAGGCGGCGGAACGCCTTGCAGTGGATGACGCGGTCCCGGTCCCGCTGGAACACGGGCCGGATGTCGTCCGGCTCTTCCTGCCGCTGCCTTCCCCGGCTCGCATCGCTGAACGTCGCCCAGGGGGCAAGGGTCAGCCGCTCGATCTCTTCGGTACGTTCCCGCACATTCATCCACAGTCCCTCGCTTTCTGTTCTGTTGTCCTGCTCTCCCCTTTCTCAGCACGCAGCGGATCCCAAACGCCGCGCCTTGACAGTATTGTACCGCGTTTGTGCTGTCGAAGGGGGAAGATGCCTGTCTATTCTAAAAATAAAAGTTTATTTTGGATGGCAGGCCCTCTGCCTGTCATCCAAATTTTCTCTTTCTGCCATCCAAGCCGTTCAGAACGGGGCGTAAAACGGCTTGGAAACGCTCACATCTGCCCCGCCCCGGGTCAGTTCCCGCAGCTGCTCCAGCAGCGGGCCCTCGGTGCCCTCCGGCATCTGCCAGCGCAGAGCCACCCGATCCGTGAATTCCGGTTCGGCCAGCTTGGCCCCTGCCCCCTGGATCAGGAGGCTTGCCCGCTCATAGAGGGAGTAATCCACGGTCACTCTCAGTTCAATGACGCTGCGCACCGTGACGACCTCCGCATTTTCCAGTGCCCGGGCCGTAGCCGTGGTGTAAGCCCGTACCAGGCCGCCCGTGCCCAGCAGCACCCCGCCAAAGTACCGGGTCACCACCACGATGAGGTCGGTCAGGCCGCTGTGCTGCAGCACTTCCAGTGCCGGGGTGCCCGCCGTCTTCGCCGGTTCGCCGTCGTCGGAGTAGCGCTCCCGGTTGCCCTCTCTCAGGCGGTAGGCATAGACGTTGTGGCGGGCGGTGCGGTTTTCCGCCCGCACTTTTTCCAGAAATGCCACAGCGGCCTCCTCGCTGTCCGCAAAGGAGAGCTGCGCAATAAAGCGGCTCTTTTTTTCTTCGTACTCGCCAATGGCCGTGCCCCGTATGGTGCGATAATCCTCCACAGTCTTCCTCCATATCCTCTCTCCGGCTCCCCTGGTAGGACAGACTCCCTCCGGCCGGAGGGAGATGTCGCGTCAGCGACAGAGGGAGGACGGCTGACCGCGCCAAAGCGCGGTTTGAGAGGTTTATTCTCAAAATAAGTATAACATAAAAAAGAATACAAAAAAAGCCCGACAAATGTTCCTGCGCATCTGTCGGGCCACGGTAATGGCTTATGTATTTGATTGTGGATCACTCGGTGACCAGCATTGCCCAGTTGGTACCGTAATCGCTGTTGGTGTCATAGTAGCAAGAAACGCACATCTTGCGGGCTTCCGGATCGAGGAGGATGGCACGGTGGCCATCGGAATTCATCCAGGAATTAACGACCTCTTCCGGGCTGCGGCTGCCCCAGGCAGCAACTTCGCCAACGGCCTGATCTTTCACGTTAAAGGTGTTCAGCACGGTGAAGCAGCTGGTACCATCGGGACGGGTGTGGGAGTTGACCTCTGCCAGCTCACGAGCGCGGAGCTCGGTAGCGGCGTTCAGGTTTGCACCGCCCAGAACCAGGGCGTTCAGGCCGCGGCTGGTGCGCTCTTTGTTGACCAGTGTCATAACCTGCCGAGAGAACTCGTCAGCGTTCACAGGGTAGGTGCAGATGACCACCCAGTAATCGCCGTACTCACCGCCATGATAGTGGCCGACGCCAATGTTCTTGACATTGCCATCCAGCAGGCAGGCGCGGAAGTAATCATTGCTCATCCAGGCTGCAACGGTCTCTTCCGGAGTCTCGGTGCCTGCCCAGTAAGCTTCGCCCACGGAAGCATCGGTCACGCCATACTCGCTGAGGATGGTGAACTCGCGCTGGCCATTGGGACGGACATAAGAATAACGGGAGGTGAGCTCCTGTGCACGAGCCTGAGCGGCGTCGTTCAGGTTCTGGCTGCCGATGGTCACGGCAGAAACGCCAGCGTTTGCGCGCTCCATGTTGATCAGCTGCAGGAACTGCTCGCTCTCGCTGCTGGAAGCAGCGGAAGCAGATGCTGCAAAAGCGGATACGACACACAGCATAACAATGCAGAGCATCATTTTCAGAACATTGTTCTTACGCATATTCAAGACTCCTCGTTGACGATGTTGCAAAAAAAGAGCATTGTAAACGCACCAAGAGCGGATACAATACTCTTTCAAGGTGCAACTGGCTGCCATTTTACAGGCCCTATAGCTTTGCGTCACAGCCTTTCGACTGCTTTGCCGGTTTATGAAAATTTACAATCTCTTCAACGAACTCCGAAGACTGCGTTTCTTTTCAGGCAAAAGAAAAAGAGCATTGAATTGCAACAGATAGCAAAACAACACTCATACAAGGAATGTGCAACTGGCTGCCATTTTACAGGCCCTATAGCTTTGCGTCATAACCTTTCGGTCATTTTGCTAAATATTCAATTCGCAGTCTCCTTTTCAGGAGCCCTCCGGAAACTTATCCTCAGGGGAAAGTGTTCTGCTTTTCAGCACTCCGCTTTCCACAGTTGTAGTATAGCACGGCCTGTCATCCCTGTCAACCGTAAACCGTCAGAAATTGCAGATTTTTTTCACATCCTGTCGCGATCCGTCTCTCCCCTGCCTTTTGCAAACAAAAAAGAGAGGGTGGCTCTCCGGTACCGCCCTCTCTCAATGTTCAAAACGCCTCAGATCACTGAGCAGCCTTGGCTGCCTCGATCTGCTTGACCAGCTCGGGCACGACCTTGAACAGATCGCCCACGATGCCGTAATCGGCCACACCAAAGATGGGTGCGCCCTCATTCTTGTTGACAGCGATGATGCACTCAGAATCCTGCATACCTGCGGTGTGCTGGATGGCACCGGAAATACCCAGAGCCACATAGATCTTGGGGTGCACGGTCTTGCCGGTCTGACCGACCTGATGGTCAGCAGTCATCCAGCCTGCATCGGTCACGGCACGGGAAGCGCCGACCACGCCGCCACCCAGGGCTGCCGCCAGCTGCTCAGCCAGCTCGATGCCCTTGTTGACATCCTTGCTGATGCCGCGGCCCACAGAGACGATCACGTCCGCGCCGATCAGATCGACCAGCTTCTCAGCGGCCTTCTCAACGCTCAGCACTTCCGTCTTGATGTCGTCAGCGGTCAGGCTGAATGCGGGCTTCACAATCTGGCAGGCATCAGCCTTAGCCTGATCGAACGGAGCCTTCTTCATAACGCCGGGACGGACAGTGGACATCTGGGGACGGAAGCGGGGGCAGATGATGGTAGCCATCAGATGGCCGCCGAATGCGGGACGAGTCATCTTCAGGTTGCGATCCTCATAATCGAACTTCTGCTTGGAGAGGTCGATAGTAGAGCTCTCTTTCAGGAACTCGACATACTTTGCGGTATCCACATCCAGGTGGGTAGCATCAGCGGTCAGGCCGGTGTGCAGACGGGCTGCGCAGCGGGGGCCCAGATCGCGGCCGATGTTGGTCGCGCCGATCAGCAGGGCCTCGGGCTTGTACTCGTTGACCATGTCGCAGAGGACCTTGGTGTAAGCGTCGGTGGTGTAGTCTTTCAGCAGCGGGCTCTCGCAGACCATGACCTTATCGGCACCATAGCCGCCCAGCTCCTTGGCAATGCCTTCCACGTTGTCGCCCAGCAGCAGGCCGGTGACCTCGCAGTTCAGCTCGTCAGCCAGCTTACGGGCCTCGCTGACCAGCTCGAAATCGGTGGGCATCAGTTTGCCCTGGCGCTGCTCACAGAAGACCCATACGCCCTTGTACTCGTTAAAATCAGCCATTGTAATCCTATGCTCCTTTCATCAGATCAGGTGCTTCTTGGCCAGGATACCAGCCAGCTGAGCAGCGACATCGTCGCCCTTCAGCATGGTACCTGCGCCCTTCTGCGGAGGAGTGAAGGACTTAAAGACGTTCGTCGGAGAACCCTTCAGACCGATGGTATCGACCTCGATCAGCGGATCGTCCTTCAGAGCGTTGTAATCGAACACTTCCATCGGCTTGTCGTAGCAGGTGAAGATGCCATTGACGCTCATGTAGCGGGGCTCGTTCAGCTCCTTGATGCAGGTCAGCAGGCAGGGAGTCTGAACCTTGACCATCATGTAGCCGTCTTCCAGCATACGCTTCACGGTCAGGGTGTTGCCGTCTTTCTGGATGTCGGCAACGTAGGTCACCTGAGGCAGGTGCAGCTTCTCTGCGATCTGCGGGCCAACCTGAGCGGTATCGCCATCGATTGCCTGACGGCCGCAGAAGACAACGTCCTCGGGGCCAACGCCGATCTTATTGACAGCAGCAGCCAGGATCTGGCTGGTTGCAAAGGTATCAGAACCGCCGAACTCACGGCCGGAAACCAGAACAGCCTTGTCAGCGCCGCGGGCCAGCAGCTCACGCAGCATACCCTCTGCCGGCGGGGGACCCATGGTGACAACAACGACCTCGCAGCCGGTGGCGTCCTTGAGCTTCAGGGCAGCCTCCAGAGCGTTCAGGTCATCGGGGTTGGTGATGGTTGCCATGGAGGCACGGTCCAGCGTACCGTCCGCCTTGACGGCCACCTTACCGGAGGTATCAGGAACCTGCTTTACACAAACAATTGCTTTCATTGTAAATCTTGCCTCCCTTACTTCAGCAGAGCGCCGGAAATGACCATCATCTGCACTTCGCTGGTGCCCTCATAGATCTCAGTGATCTTGGCATCGCGCATCATGCGCTCGATGGGATAGTCACGAGTGTAGCCGTAGCCGCCGAACAGCTGCAGGCAGCGGCGGGTCACGTCGCTGGCGGTGCGGGCTGCGATCAGCTTAGCCTGAGCGGCCTCAACACTATAGCGGACCTTTGCACCGTCCATAGCCTGCTGCTTCTTCAGAGCAGCTGCATAGACCAGGTACTTGGCAGCTTCCACGCGGGCTTTCATCTCAGCCAGCTCGAACTGGGTGTTCTGGAAAGCGGAAATGCTGCGGCCGAACTGCTTACGCTCTTTGACGTATGCAACGGTCTCTTCCAGAGCGCCCTCGGCAATGCCCAGAGCCTGGGAAGCGATGCCGATACGGCCGCCGTCCAGGGTAGCCATAGCCAGCTGGAAGCCCTTGCCGCGCACGCCCAGCATACGGTCTTTCGGGATGCGGCAGTCCTCAAAGATCAGCTCGCAGGTAGAAGAACCGCGAATGCCCATCTTGTCCTCAGCCTTGCCGACGGAGAAGCCCGGATCGGTACGCTCCACGATGAAGGCAGAGCAGAGCTTCGTGGGACGACCGCGCTTATCCAGCACGTTATCGGTAACGGCGATGACGATGAACACATCCGCAAAGCCAGCATTGGTGATGAAGATCTTGGAGCCGTTCAGCACCCAGTAATCGCCATCTTCCTTAGCAATGGTCTGCTGGCCCTGTGCATCGGTGCCAGCACCCGGCTCGGTCAGGCCGAAAGCGCCCAGCCACTCGCCGCTGCACAGCTTGGGCAGGTACTTTGCTTTCTGCTCAGGGGTGCCATTCTCATAAATAGGAGCAGCGCACAGGCTGGTATGAGCAGAGACGATGACACCGGTGGTGCCGCAGACCTTGCTCAGCTCCTCAACTGCCATGACGTAGGACAGGACATCGCCGCCTGCGCCACCCACGGAAGTGGGGAAATAAATGCCCATCATACCCAGCTTGCCCATCTTCTCGACGGTCTCTTTGGGGAAGTACTCTTCGGCGTCAACTTTCTTAGCCAGGGGCTTGACTTCGTTTTCAGCAAACTCGCGGTACATCTTCTGTACCATCTGCTGCTGCTTGGACAGAGTAAAATCCATCGCTATATCCTCCTAACGGGTATTTTTTCAGTTCCTGAGCAGTGCTTGTCCGCTCAGTGCAAACAAATTCCTCCCGACCGCTTTCCCGCGGCCGGGAGAAACGTTTTTCAGAAATTACAGCTCATCAACAGGGGTCTTGGTGCGGTCTGCGTTGTAAACGTAGAAGCCCTTGCCGGTCTTGCAGCCCAGGTTGCCGCCGCGGACCATCTTACGGATCAGCGGGCAAGCACGATACTTGCTGTCGCCGGTCTCCTTGTACAGAACGTCCATGATGGCCAGGCAGATGTCCAGGCCGATGAAGTCGCCCAGCTCCAGGGGTCCCATGGGGTGGTTTGCACCCAGCTTCATAGCGGTGTCGATGCCAGCAATGTTGGAGACGCCCTCCATCTTGATGAATGCGGCCTCATTGATCATGGGGATCAGGATGCGGTTGACGACGAAGCCGGCAGCCTCGTTGACCTGCACGGGGTTCTTGCCAATGGCAACGGAGATCTCCTTGATCTTCTCAACGGTCTCAGCGGGAGTGTTGCAGCCTGCGATGACCTCGATCAGTTTCATGCGGTCTGCGGGGTTGAAGAAGTGCATACCGATCATGGGGCGGCTCAGGCCCTTGCCGATCTCAGTGATGGACAGGGAGGAAGTGTTGGAAGCAAAGATGCACTCGGGCTTGCAGATCTTATCCAGCTCGCCAAAGGTGGTCTGCTTGACTTTCATATCCTCAAATGCAGCCTCAACGATCAGGTCGCAGTCCGCGCACAGGTCCTCTTTCAGGCCCGGGGTGATAGCGCCAACGATGGCGTCCACTTTCTCCTGAGTCATCTTGCCCTTAGCGATCAGCTTCTCGTAGCCCTTTTTGATCTTTGCCAGACCATTCTCGGCCCACTCCTGCTTGATGTCACACAGAGCAACGGTGTTGCCCTCAACCTGTGCAAATGCCTTTGCGATGCCCTGGCCCATAGTGCCAGCGCCAATAACACCGATCTTCATAGGATATCTCTCCTTTAAATATTTGATGTTAAGTAATCTTTTCTTACGCTCTCCCCTCTCCCGGGGAAAGCTTGAAACCGGAATGTTTTAGTTGTTGGTGAACACTGCCTTGGGCTTCGGCTTCTCACGAGAGAGGAAGCATGCCATACCCTCGACCTGATCGTGGGTCTCGAAGCAGTCGCCAAACAGCTTTTCTTCCACTTCCACAGCCTTTTCAATGGGGAGGCTGATGCCGTCATTGATGGCTTTCTTGCAGTTGCGCACCGCAATGGGAGCGTTCTTGGCGATCTTGCCAGCCAGCTTCAGGACATTCTCCATCAGCTCAGCCTGCGGATACACGGCGTTGACCAGGCCAATGCGCAGAGCCTCGTCAGCCTTGATGTTCAGGGCCGAGTAAACCAGCTGCTTTGCCATGCCCATGCCGACCAGACGAGCCAGCCGCTGGGTGCCGCCGAAGCCCGGGGTGATGCCCAGACCGACTTCCGGCTGGCCGAAGACAGCGTTGTCGGAGCAGATGCGGATGTCGCAGCTCATTGCCAGCTCGTTGCCGCCGCCCAGTGCAAAGCCGTTGACCGCTGCAATGACGGGGACAGGGAAGCTCTCGATCATGAGGAAGACATCGTTGCCCAGCTTACCAAAAGCCTCGCCCTCTGCCTTGGTCATGGTGCTCATGGAGCCGATATCAGCGCCGGCCACAAAGCTCTTGTCGCCCTCGCCCGTCAGGACGATGCAGCGGATGGTGTTCTGATCCACAGCCTCAAAAGCTGCTTTCAGGTCAGCCAGAACTTCGGGGTTCAGTGCGTTCAGTGCCTTGGGACGATCAATGGTGATGATCTCAACCGCGCCCTGCACCTCGGTTTTTACAAATGCCATTGTGAAAACCTCCATTCATTTTTCAAAGCAGTCCCCGGGCAGAGGCCACTCCCCTGCCCGGGACTGTTATTCTACTTATTTGTTTCCCGTGGAGAACTTAGTCCATCTCAACGATGGTAGCGCAGCCCATGCCGCCGCCGATGCACAGGGTAGCCAGGCCCTTCTTAGCACCGCGATGCTTCATCGCGTACAGCAGGGTGACCAGGATACGAGCGCCGGAAGCGCCGACCGGGTGGCCCAGAGCAATTGCGCCGCCGTTGACGTTCAGCTTCTCCTGATCAAAGCCCAGAGCCTCGCCGACAGCGATGGACTGTGCTGCGAATGCCTCGTTCGCCTCGATCAGATCCATATCAGCAACGGTCAGGCCGGTCTTTGCCATGACTTTCTTGGTAGCAGCGATGGGGCCCAGACCCATGACTTCGGGCTCAACGCCAGCCAGAGCGCCTGCGACCCAGGTAGCCAGAGGCTTCACGCCCAGCTCCTTGGCCTTCTCCTCGCTCATCACGACCAGAGCAGCAGCACCGTCGTTGATAGCGGAAGAGTTGCCGGCGGTCACGATGCCGTCCTTGGTGAAAGCAGGCTTCAGGGTGCCCAGCTTCTCAACAGGGGTCAGACGGGGGCCTTCATCGGTATCGAACACGGTGTCGCCCTTCTTGCCCTTGATGACAACAGGAACGATCTCATCCTTGAACGCGCCGTCCTTAATGGCCTTGTCAGCCTTGACCTGGCTGTTGTAGGAGAACTCATCCAGCTGCTGACGGGTGATGGGGCTGTAGCCGTACTTCTTCTGGTAGGTCTCGTTGGTGCAGACATTCTCAGCGGTCATGCCCATGTGCTTGTTGAAGCCGCATGCATCCCACAGAGCATCATTGACCATGGTGTCCACCAGCTCGCTCTTGCCCATGGGAGCGCCCATGCGGTAGCCGTAGCGGCCCTTCATCATTGCGAACGGAGCCATGTCCATGTTCTCCATACCACCGGCGACCACGATGTCAGCATCGCCAGCCTCGATCATCTGAGCAGCCATGTTGACGCAGTTCAGGCCAGAGCCGCAGACCACGTTGACGGTGACGGCGGGGGTCTCGATGGGCAGACCGGCTTTCAGGGCAGCCTGACGGGCAACATTCTGACCCAGGCCAGCCTGGATGACGCAGCCCATGTAAACATGATCGACCTGCTCGGGAGCCACGTTAGCGCGGTTCAGAGCCTCCTTGATAACGATGGAGCCCAGCTCCGCAGCGGGGACATTTGCCAGGGTGCCGCCGAACTTGCCAATGGCGGTACGGCATGCAGATGCGATAACAATTTTCTTCATGTTAAAAGCCTCCTGAATTTATGTTGGGTGATTTTAGAGCCTTTGTTATTCAAAACGCCCGTGGGCGCTTTTGCATGGGATTCAGAGCTTTCCGGCTTCCCGCAGGGCGTTCATCTTCCGTTCGACCGCTGCCTCCACATTGGGGGTAACGAACTTGGAGATGTTGCTGCCGTAGTGGGCGGCCTCCTTGACGATGGTCGAGGAGAGGTAGCTCCATTTGATGCTGGTGGCAAGGAACATTGTTTCAATGCCAGGCATCAGCGCGTGGTTCGTCTGGGCCAGCTGGATCTCGTTTTCAAAATCCGTCACGGCCCGCAGGCCCCGCACCATCACCGAAGCGTGCTTCTTTTTGGCAAAATCCACAGTCAGGCCGTCGAAACTCTCCACGGTGACATTCGGGATGTCCTTGCAGCACTCTTTCAGCAGCTCTACCCGCTCCTCAATGGTGAACAGAGGGTCTTTCGCGCTGTTGATGAGCACAGCCACGATCAGTTTGTCGTTGATCTTTGCCGCGCGCTTGATGATATCGAGATGACCCCGGGTGACAGGGTCGAATGAGCCGGGATAAATTGCCGTTACCATGGTGTCCTCCTTGTGCGCTTGGGTGAAAAGCGCGTTTTGGTTCTGCCATGATAGCACTTTCCAGTCTCCGGGGCAAGCAGCGCCTCGTCACATCGTTAATTTTTAAACAATTAACGATGTGCACCAGCGCGCACACTTGCTACGATACTAGTAAACCATATTGTCAAAATTTTATCAAGACCATTTTCTGAAAAATTTGTTTTTGCCGTACCAAACTATCGTCACAAAAACCTAAGATTTTTAGTCAATTTGCCATCAGCTCCGATTTTTTCGCAACAGGGTATTGATTCTGCAATTTGTTAATGTTATAACTAAGTTGCATGGCATCAGGATAACACTCACCTGTGAAAGTCATGTGTACAGATTGCATCCATTTGGTAAATACTCTGTACATTTTATATCGTTCCGCAGGGAACTGTAAGGTTATATCGTTCCGCAGGGAATTGTAAGAATTTACAATTTCTTTATGTTATTATCGGAGAGGATGGTTTATAATGGATTTTATGGAACTGTACGCGCAGAAAAAGATGACTGCCGAGCAGGCTGCCGCTCAGGTCAAGAGCGGTGACTGGGTCGATTACGGCTGGGCGGTCAACACGCCTGTGGCTGTGGACGCGGCGCTGGCCAAGCGCCTGCCCGAGTTGGAGAACGTCAACTTCCGCGGCGGTATCCTGATGTGGGTGCCCGAGATCTTCCAGATTGATGACCCGGCTGCCCACATGACCTGGAACAGCTGGCACATGGGCGGCATTGAGCGCAAGGCCATTGCACAGGGCTTCTCGTTCTACTCCCCCATCCGCTACTCGGAGCTGCCCCGCTACTACCGCGAGAGCCCGGACCCGCTGGATGTTGCCATTTTCCAGGTGACTCCCATGGACGAGCACGGCTATTTCAACTTTGGCCCCAGTGCAAGCCATCTGGGTGCCGTGTGTGAGAAAGCCAAGAAGATCATCGTGGAAGTCAACACCAACATGCCCCGGTGCCTGGGCGGCATGGAGAACTGCGTGCATATTTCCAAGGTGAGCGGCATCGTGGAGGGCAGCAACCCGCCCATCGGCCAGATGGCTGCCGCCGGCCCCGCCTCCGAGGTGGACCTCAAGGTGGCAAACCTGGTGGTGCCCCTCATCCCCAACGGTGCCTGCCTGCAGCTGGGCATCGGCGGTATGCCCAACGCCATCGGCAGCCTGATCGCACAGAGCGACCTGAAAGACCTGGGCGTCCACACCGAGATGTATGTTGACGCGTTCGTCGATATCGCCAAGGCCGGCAAAATCACGGGTGCTCACAAGCAGCTGGACAAGGGCCGTCAGGTTTACGCGTTCGGTGCCGGCACCAAAAAGATGTACGACTACCTCGATAACAACCCCGAGTGCATGTCCGCTCCCGTGGATTACACCAACGATATCCGCAGCATCTCGGCTCTGGACAACTTCATCTCCATCAACAACGCGGTGGATATCGACCTGTTTGGCCAGGTAAATGCGGAGAGCGCCGGTATCAAACACATCTCGGGTGCCGGCGGCCAGCTGGACTTCGTGCTGGGTGCTTACCTTTCCAAGGGCGGCAAGAGCTTCATCTGCCTGTCCTCTACCTTTATGAATAAGAAGACCGGCAAGCTGGAGAGCCGCATCCGCCCCACGCTGGAGAACGGCAGCATCATCACGGATACCCGTGCCAACCTCCACTATCTGTGCACCGAGTACGGCTGTGTCAACCTCAAGGGCCTGACCAGCTGGGAGAAAGCCGAAGCCCTCATCAGCGTGGCGCACCCGGATTTCCGTGAGCAGCTGATCGCCGAGGCCGATAAAATGCATATCTGGCGCAGGAGCAACAAGCGCTAAGCATCGCCGCAGGGATTCCTGCTGTCTGCGGCGGGAATGGAGTCTGCCATGATGGACAAAAAACCACACATCAAGCCCTACCTCTACGGGATGCTCGCAGGGTTCGGGGCCATCAGCCTGAGCATCATTTTCTTCTTTTTCATCTACCGTTTTGAGGGTTTTGGCGACGCTGTCTCCAAACTGACCAGCATCCTGATGCCGTTCATCTACGGCGCGGTCATCGCCTACCTGCTCAAGCCGGTGTGCAACACGGTGGAAAACTTCCTCCACCGCCTCTTCCCGGAAAAGATGAAAGGGCTGGTCAGTGCGCTGTCCGTCGCGGCCACCCTTCTGTTCGGCCTGCTGGTGATCTATGCCCTGTTTATGATGATCATTCCCCAGCTGGTCACCAGCGTTACCACCTTGTACTACACGGCCCGCGCCAACCTGAGCAACTTCATCCGCTGGGTCAACAAGCTGGAGTTCGTGGCCGACAACGAGGTCATTATGGACTACGTCAATAAGGCCTACAACGCCATCTCGGTGGATCTGGACAGCTGGATCAAAAACACCCTGATGCCCTCCATGCAGAACATCGTCAGCGGCGTGGGCATCGGCGTGCTGAATGTGGTCACCGTCTTCAAGAACCTCATCATCGGCATCATCGTGGCCATCTACCTGCTGGCCAGCCGCAAAAAGTTTGCCCAGCAGGCCAAGCTCATCCTCTACAGCATCCTGAAGCCCCGCTGGGCCGACACGATGCTCAACGAGGTGCTCTATGCCGATAAGATGTTCGGCGGCTTTATCAATGGCAAGATCATGGACTCCGCCATCATCGGCGTGCTGTGCTACATCGTCTGTGCCATCGTCAAGTTCCCCAGCGCGCTGCTGGTGTCGGTCATCATCGGTGTCACCAACGTCATCCCGTTCTTCGGGCCGTTCATCGGTGCCGTGCCCGCCACCCTGCTCATCCTGATCCAGAACCCCATCAAGGCCCTCTGGTTCGTGCTCTTCATCCTGATCTTGCAGCAGCTCGACGGCAACATCATCGGACCCAAGATCCTGGGCAACTCCACGGGTCTGTCCAGCTTCTGGGTGCTGTTCGCCATCCTGCTGTTCGGCGGCCTGTGGGGCTTTGTGGGCATGATCATTGGTGTGCCGCTCTTTGCCGTCATCTATGACGTGGTCAAAAAGCTGGTCATCCACGGCCTGCGCCGCAACGATGAGCTGGAGATGCTGGGCACCTACCACGAGGCCTTTGGCGACCCGGAGGAGGACATCCCCGCCGCGCCGGAGGCCCCCGCCCAGAGTGAAGAATAATTTCCCGGACTGTATAAAAGAGCTGCCGCGCAAGGGTTTTATCCCTCACGCGGCAGCTCCTTTTTGCGTTTTATTACAGCTCGATGACCTCCAGGTCTTCCGGCACAAACAGATTGCCGTGGAAATACTGCCTGCCCTCGGCGGTGTACAGCTCCTTGCGGCGGGCAATGTTCTGGTCCTCGGTGTGGTAGAGCAGCAGGTTCTTCACGCCCAGGCTCTCGGCCAGCTCTGCCGCGTCTTTCACGGTGGAGTGGTGTTTCTCATAGGGGTGGAAGAGATCCGCCTGCCCGTGGAGGCAGAACGCCTCATGCAGCAGCCAGGTGCTGTGCTCGGCGTACTGCTTCTCGCACTCGTTGTAGGGCTCGTCACCGCAGCAGGTCAGCTTTTCGCCGCCACCCAGCTCCATGCAGAAGCCATACTGCTTGGCCTTGGTGGAGCCGATATCAAAAAACGTGGTCTTCCGGCCCAGGATGGTCTTCTCTTCCCCGTCGGCCACCGCAATGAGGTGCAGGCGGCTGTCCAGGAACGGCAGTTCCTTTTTCTGCAGCAGCTTGCCCGCCAGGTCCCGCAGCAGGGCAATGACCTCATCGTGGGCGTAGATGGTCGCCTCGCCCTCGTAGGTACCTTCCCGCATGTGCTGGCAGATCATCCGCATCATCCAGATGATGCCCAGCAAGTGGTCGATATGCTTGTGGGTGACAAAGATGGTGCGCATCTGCCGCCAGTCCAGCCCGGCGTACTTGAGCTGATGCAGCACGGTCATTCCGCCGCCGCCATCCACCATAAAGTGGTCATTGCCATCGCTCAGAACAAAACAGGTATTGTAGCACTCCGTTACCAGTGCATTGCCTGTGCCCAACATGGTCAGTTTCATCGTCTGCTTCTCCTCAAAAACGTTCTTGTTCCCGGCCAGAACCGCCGGGCCTTGGCTTTTAGTATAGCATAGTGCAGGCCGTGTTTCCACCGGCAGGGCCATTCCAAAATCGAATTTCCCCCGGGATGCACAAAGGCCCCGCCTCCGTGAAAGAGGCAGGGCCTTTGGCATCATTCATTCAAAGAGTAAAACCCTCTCCGTCTCCCAAGGGAGAGGCAAGTCTTCCCCCTTTGGGGGAGCTGGCAAACCTGACAGGGTTTGGCTGAGCAGGTCAGACAGCGGGTTTCCAATCCTTATAGTTCTCGTAGCGGCTCTCTTTGATCTCGGTGTGGGACCAGATCTCATCCGCCATGGGCTGCCAGCTCTCCGCGTAAGCCTTGCACTTATCACACAGGTGGTCCACCGTCTCCGGCGACTGCATATCCGTGTTGTGGGCCCCCGTCTCGTGCACCATCTGGCGCAGCAGCTCGGGGTTTTCCAGCATCGGGCAGGGGCGCAGGTGGTTCTTGTTGAACGGCTGGCCGTTGTGGTACGCCATAAACAGCGGGCTGTGCAAGATCTCCAGAATGCTGCTGTCGTGGATGTTGGCGTTGGAGTAGTGGATAAAGACGCAGGGCTCCGCGTCGCCCGCCGAGTTGATATGGAAGTAGTTGCGTCCGCCGGCGATGCAGCCGCCCACAAACTCGCCGTCGTTCTGGAAGTCCATGGGGTAGAACGGGATATCGCTCTTCTCAGAGCGCAGGTAGCGGATGCGGTCGATCATATATTTGCGCTGGGCAGGGCTGGGCATCAGCTCCGGGGCGGCATCGTTGCCCACCGGCATATAGTGGAAATAGAACCCGAAGTGGGCGCCTTTCTCGCAGAGCATCCGCATAAAGTGGTCGCTGGTCACGGCCTCGAGGTTGGCACTGGTGTAGCAGATGGAAGTGCCAAACAGAATGCCGTACTCCTTGAGCAGGTCCATGGCGTGCATGACAGCGTCATAGTGGCCGTCGCCGCGGCGGGCGTCGTTGGTGGAGGGAGTGCCCTCAATGGACAGCATGAACGCAATGTTGCCCAGACGGACCACCTCTTTGCAGAACGGCTCATCAATGAGGGTGGAGTTGGTGTAGATGGCAAACTGCACATCATTGTGCTTCTCGGCCAGCTTGAGGATATCCGCCTTGCGGACCAGCGGTTCGCCGCCCGTCAGCATATAGAGGTAGACGCCCAGCTCCTTGCCCTGAGTGATGATCTTATCCATATCTGCAAAGCTGAGGTTGTTCTTGTGGCCGTACTCCCCGGCCCAGCAGCCCACGCAGTGCATGTTGCAGGCCGAGGTGGGGTCAAACAGGATCAGCCAGGGGATGTTGCACTGGTACTTGACGCGGTTCTCCCGGATGGTCTTGGTGCCCCGGAAAAACGCCTCGTACCCCAGGTTGAGAGCCGTGGTGCGGGCCACGTTGGGGTTGGTCTGGTCCAGCACGCAGTGGATGAGCTTGGACCACTTGCTGTCCGGGTTGCCCAGCACCAGACGGGCATGGTCATAGGTCTCCTCGCTGAAGCTGTCGCCATAGAACTGCTTTGCAAAATCGACCATCTGAACCATGGCTTTCTGGCGGTCTTGATTGACATGGGAAAGTGCCACATCGATCAGCTTTCCCGCTGCGGCGCGCTCCATCTTATGGGTCAGGGAATCAAATGTCGTGTTGCTCATAACCTGTTTCCTCCTACGTGTTCTCTCCCGGGCGGTGTGGGTCGCCTGGGAATTTCTCTTTGCCCAAAGTGTAGCATTCTCCGCGCGGGCAGGCCATAAACAGACAAAGCGCCGTGATGGAAAACCCATCACGGCGCCTGTTTTGATGAAACTTTGTTAATCTTTTGGCAGGGCAACCGTACCGCCGCCGGCCTGAAACTTGAGCAGCGTGCGGCGGATGCCGCCGTGCAGCAGCTTGTTGAGCCGCTGGGTCAACAGTACGGGGTCGGTCTTCATATCCTTGCGGATCCATTCCAGCACCATACCTACCAGCGCATACTTGAAGAAATCAATGACGAACTGTTTGTCCTCATCCTGAATGGAGATGTCCTGCGTTTCCTTATCCACAAACTCGTGGAGCAGCGGGTCCACGAGTTTATAGAGGTACTGTTCCACCTGCTCCTGGCTGATGGAACGGTAAACATTGAGAACCAGCAGCTTATTCTCCTGAATTTTGAGCAGAACGTCCAGGAACGCTTTATCCCAGTCGTCGATGTCTTTCCGGCCCTCCATCGCCTGCCGGGCATCCTCCACCATGATCCAGTCCACCAAATCATAGATATCCTTAAAATGGTAGTAAAACGTCATCCGGTTGACACCGCAGTCCTCGGTGATATCGTTGATCGTGATTTTATTGAGCGGCTTTTGAACCAGCAGCTTTTTGAGCGAAGCTTCCAGCGCCCGTTTTGTCGTCTGTGCCACAAAACCCATCCTTTCCCGGCTGTGCTCCGCGCGAGCACGGCCTGTTTCACTGGGAAGCAACAGCTTCCATAGGATAAGCATACCGCAAAGCAGGAACGGTTTGCAAGTAGATTTTCCGTCTTTTCCATGAATATTCTGTGTTTTCAGCAAGCTGCAAAGAATCTTTTCCAGACTTTCGTCGGTTTTCCTCTTGACAAACGTAAATGGCACATCTTTTCTTTCTTCCATAACACCCGGCAAAAAATTCCGCCCTCCTCTTGATTTCTCCCCCCTCTCCGCTTACAATGGAATCACATGGCGAAACAGGTTCGCCACGGAGAAAGCGAAGCGCGCTTTGTATTGGGAAAGAGGTTTTTGCGATGATCAAAACCATTGGATTTTTAGGCTGCGGCAACATGGGCGGTGCCATCGCCCGGGCGGTGTGCAAGGCCGCCGACCCGCAGAACGTCTATCTGGCCAACCGGACGGCCTCCAAAGCCGAAAAACTGGCCGGGGAGCTGGGCTGCAATACCACCACCAACGCGGAGGTGGCGGCCCGGTGCGACCTGATTTTCCTGGGTGTCAAGCCCCAGATGATGGAATCCCTGCTGGCCCCGCTCAAGTTCAGCCTGAACGAGCGGCCCGGCCGCTTCATCCTCTGCAGCATGGCGGCAGGCCTTTCCATTACCCGCATCCAGGAGATGGCAGGCGAAGATTACCCCGTCATCCGCATCATGCCCAACACCCCCGCCATGGTGGGTGCCGGCATGATCCAGTACTGCTCCTCCAACGTGACCGCTGAGGAAGAGGCCGAGTTTTTGAAGCTGATGGCCCCGGCCGGTCGGCTGGATGCCGTGCCGGAATCCCTCATCGACGCGGCCAGCTGCGTGTCCGGCTGCGGCCCGGCCTGGGTGTACCAGTTTCTTGAGGCACTGGCCGACGGCGGCGTGGCCTGCGGCCTGCCTCGGGCCAAGGCGCAGGAGTACGCCGCCCAGATGGTGCTGGGCAGTGCCAAGATGGTGCTGGAAAGCGGCCAGCACCCCGGTGCCCTCAAGGACGCCGTGTGCAGCCCCGGCGGCAGCACCATCCAGGGCGTCCGGGTGCTGGAAGAAAAGGGCCTGCGGGGCGCTGTCATCGACGCCGTGCTGGCCGCCTACGATAAGACCAAAGAGATGGGAAAGGGTTAACGCATTATGCGCATCGTGATCAAAGTAGGCACCTCCACCCTGGCTCACTCCACCGGGCGGCTGAACATCCGCCATGTGGAAGAGCTGGTCAAGGTGCTGAGCGACTTGAAAAACGCCGGGCACGAGGTCATCCTCGTCTCCTCCGGTGCCATTGGGATGGGCGTGGGCAAGCTCTCGCTCCCGGCACGCCCCACCGATATGTCCACCAAGCAGGCCTGTGCGGCCGTGGGCCAGTGTGAGCTGATGTACACCTACGACCGCCTGTTTACAGCCTACAGCCACACCGTGGCCCAGATCCTGCTCACGGGCGTGGACATTGAGCACACCGAGCGGCGGCAGAATTTCCAGAACACCCTCTCCCGCCTGCTGGAACTGAATGCCCTGCCCATCATCAATGAGAACGACACCGTGGCCACCGATGAGATCACCTCCATTGGGGATAACGATACGTTGGCCGCCATCGTCTGCTGCTGCGCCAAGGCCGATTTGCTGGTGTTGCTGAGCGACATCGACGGCCTGTACACCGCCAACCCCCACACCCACCCGGAAGCAACGCTCATCCCGCTGGTGGAAGAGATCACCCCGGACGTGATGGCGCTGGCCGACGGGGCCGGCTCGGCACTGGGCACCGGCGGCATGTCCACCAAGCTCCGCGCCGCCCGGATGGTGACCGCCAGCGGAGCCGACATGGTCATTGCCAACGGTGCGCACCCGGAGCTGCTCTATGACATTGCCGAGGGCAAACCGGCAGGCACCCGCTTTGCCGCACACAGACAGGAGGGCTGACCCATGACGACACAGGAAATTCTCGAAGCTGCCCGCGCGGCCAAGCAGGCCGTGGCGCTGGCCAGCAGCCGCACCCGGCAAAGCGTCCTGGAGCGGATGGCAGACGCCCTCTGCGCCCCGGACAGCGTGGAAGCCATTCTGGCCGCCAACGCGGAGGACATGGCTGCCGCCAAAGGGCACATCAGCGATGTGATGCTGGACCGCCTGGCTTTGACGCCGGAGCGGATCGGTGCCATGGCAAAGGGCATTTTAGAGGTCGCTGCCCTGCCCGACCCGGTGGGCGCGGTCCTGAACCGGGTGGAGCGCCCCAACGGGCTGGTGATCGAAAAGACCGCCGTACCCATGGGCGTCATTGCCATCATCTACGAGAGCCGCCCCAACGTGACCAGTGACGCCGCCGCCCTTGCCATCAAGAGCGGCAACGCCTGCATCCTGCGCTGCGGCAAGGAGGCCTGGCGGAGCGCCAGCGCCATCGTCACCGCACTGCGCCGGGGCCTGCGGGAGAACGGCCTGCCCGAAGCCGCCGTCTCTCTCATTGAGGACACCACCCACGCCTCCGCCAACGCCCTGATGACAGCCGTGGGCTATGTAGACCTGCTCATTCCCCGGGGCGGGGCCGGGCTCATCCGGGCCTGCGTGGAAAACGCCAAGGTCCCCTGCATCCAGACCGGCACCGGCATCTGCCACATCTTTGTGGATGACAGTGCCGACCAGCCCAAGGCACTGGAGATCATTGAGAACGCAAAAGCCAGCCGCCCCAGCGTCTGCAACGCGGAGGAAGTCTGCCTGGTGCACAGCGGCATCGCGGCAGAGTTCCTGCCCAAACTTGCCCAGCGGCTGGGCCCGGACCGCGCGGCCAGAGGGCTCCACCCCGTGGAGCTCCGGCTGGACGAGCGTGCCGCCGCCCTCCTGCCCGGCATCGGTGTGCCCGCCGGGCCGCAGGATTTTGACACCGAGTTCCTTGATTACATTCTGGCCGTTAAAATCGTGGACAGCGTGGAGGAAGCCATTGCACATATCGCCGCCCACTCCACCGGCCACAGCGAGGCCATTCTGACCCAGGACAATGCCCATGCCGCTCAGTTTACCGCCGCGGTGGACAGCGCCGCGGTCTATGTCAACTGCTCTACCCGCTTTACGGATGGCGGCGAGTTTGGCCTTGGCTGTGAGATGGGCATTTCCACCCAGAAGCTCCACGCCCGGGGCCCCATGGGGCTGGCCGAGCTGTGCAGCTATAAGTACATCATCCACGGCAACGGCCAGATCCGCTGATTTTACACAAGTTTCACATTCAGGCGGAAGTAAAAAATTTTCGCGTTCCCGGTAATTCCCGGTGAAATTCGCCCTGTTTTATTTGTTCCATTTCACGCTGTTTCGTACAGGCCCGTGTCCAAGCCGCACGGGCCTGTATTTTTGTTTTATCCATATGGACTGTTTTTTCAGCAAAAACACATTTCGCAAAGTGCTTGTCAAGAGTTTTGAAAGGATTTTTCACTTGTATCCAAATGTTCCCCATTCTTAACAATTATTAAGTCATACTTTTGCTCATTTTCTTGCTAAAATCACAACAAAGCGCTTGACAAAGCCCTGTTTTCTGCGGTAAAACAATAGTGGAAAGTTTGAGAATGATTCTAGTAGGTTTATGCCGAATGGAAAAAAGTGTATTTGTAAAAAAGCCACCCTGCATCATTCGCCACCCACAACACTATACTGAGAATGAAGGAGAGAGCGCTATGACGATTGCCATTCTTGCACACGATTCCCGCAAGGAACTTGCACTTCAATTCTGTACCGCATACAGCGGGATCCTTTCCCGCAACACAGTCATCGCCACCGGTACCACCGGGCGGATGCTGGCCCAGGCCACCGGCCTGCCCGTGCACTGTTATCTCTCCGGCAAGCTGGGCGGCATCCAGCAGATTTCTTCCCGGGTCGCCTGCGATGAAGTGGATCTGGTGCTCTTCTTCCGCGACCCGCTCAAGGCGGACACCGGCAATTCCTGCGAGCAGAACCTGCTCCGCCTGTGCGATATGCACAGTGTGCCCATTGCCACCAACATTGCGACTGCCGAGGTGCTGCTGCGCGGCCTGGATCAGGGCGACCTGGACTACCGCGACGGGATGCACCCGGAAATTCTGGAGCCCATTTCCGTCCACTGTGCCGTGTGCTGAAAAGCTCCGGCTTTGGCCGTTTGATCTGTTTGTGTATAGAGGGTATAAAAACAGCGCCGCAGAGCGTATCAAAACTCTGCGGCGCTGTTTTTTCTATTACGGAGCTCACGGTGGGAACGGCCTGCCCCGCGCCTTGGATTTTGTCTGGTTCAGCCCTTACTTTTCCAGGCCAGCCATCTGTTTGATGGCTTTCATGGCAAAGGTCAGGGTGCGGCCCATGGCCACACCGGCCATCAGGCAGGGATAGTTGTTGGCAAAGAAACTGCCGGACATATCGCCGGTGACATACAGGCCGGGCATGGGTTTGTTGTCGTTATCCAGCGCCTGGCCTTTTTCGTTGATGGCAATGCCCTGCTCGGTGCACAGCAGAGAGGCACCCAGCCAGCAGCCATAGAACGGGGCCTTGCGGATCGCGCTCAGGCGGTAAGCGGGCTTGCCGAAGTCCTCATCGTTCTGCTGGTCATACAGCTCGTTGTAACGGTCCACGGTTGCCAGGAACGTGTCCTTGGCCTCGCCGGTGAAGCCCAGCTTATCCGCCAGTTCCTCAATGGTATCGGCCTTGAAGAAACAGCCTTTCTCCTCTGCATTGTCCATCTGTTTCTGAATATACTCCGCGCCTGCATTACGGGTCTGCGCGGAGCAGCCGATGGTGTGGAAGCGCTTTACGTCTTCCAGAATATTGGCGTCGCAGATCTGAGCGTAAACACGGCCCGGCTGGTGAGCGGCAGCATAGACGATATCATTGTAGGGGCTGCTCTCGTTGGCAAAGCGCTCCCCGTTGCGGTTCACTTTCAGGAACGGCTGGGTGCCGGGGTTATACTGCTTGATCTCGCCGGGGAAAGCCTTGCCGCCAAAAGAGTTCTCGCTCTCCACATAGCCAGCGTCCACACCGGGAGCCACAATGCCGCGGTCAAACAGCATGGGAGCGGCTTCCTTATCCAGGTTTGCACCAGCCCAGACAGCAGCACGGATGCCATAGCCCTTATCAGAGGGAGAGTAAGAGCAGGCCGTGGTGACAGAGGTGCCCAGCGGGTCCAGCTGTTCCATCATGTAGGGGTTGCCGGGGAAGCCGCCGCAGGCCAGCAGAACGCCGTCGTTGGCGTTGTAGCGGATGAAGTGATCATCCTCGGTGCTCTGGGCGATGATGCCGGTGATGCGGCCATCGGCGTCTTTCTCCAGCTTGGCCAGGCTGGTCTTGAAGTCGATGCTGTAGCCCAGCTCTTCAATGTACTGCTGGAGCGCTTCGTTGCGCTGCAGGCCGGACTCACTCTCGCTCTGGCGGTAGTTGTGCTCCTGCACGGGATACAGGTAATCGGTGTTGTGCTCCGCGTTCTCTGCGGGCCAGGCTGCCTCCGCACCGGAAGTGAACTCGCAGGTCCAGCCGAACTGATCCTCCAGAATGCCGCGCATGAAGTCGTGCATAGCGGCAGACTCGTTGATCCAGGTCTTGACGACGCGCTGGTCGCACTTGCCGGATGCGTAGCGGGAGATCTCGCTCAGCAGCTTTGCCTTATCGGTAGCGGGGACACCCGCCTCTTTGGCAGCGGCAGAATCAATGGCACCATACCAGTGGCGGGTGTCCTGCACGGCGCTGTTCTGCTCAATGACGCGGAAGTTCAGGCCGTTGGCAGCCGCATAAGCAGCGGCAAACATGCCGCCGTTGCCAGCACCGACAATGACGATGTCGGTGTCGATGGTCTCGGTGATGGCAGCCTCGTCGATGTCGGGCTCCTTGCCCAGCCAGTCGGTCTCATCGCCGGTGGGCAGCTGGACAGAGCTGATGGTCGCTTCGCCCTTGGCCTGTGCAAAGCAGCTCTTGGCCGCTTTCATCACGGCATCGGAGGTGATGGTGGAGCCGGAAACACCGTCGATCTCGCCGTTGGCGGAAGAGAGCAGCTGCTCCTTGAGCTGGTCGGCAGCGGCAGCGCCGTAGGAAGCGGTCTCCCCGGAGGTATCCACCACCACATCGGTGACAGCACTGTCCGAGAACGTCATGGTGACCTTGACGGTGGAAGAGATGCCCTCCGCAGTGCCCTCATAGGTACCGGGGATGTAGCTGCCGGCAGGGGCAGAAACCGCGCTGGAAGCGGCAGCGGAATCCTTGGCAGCGTTGCAGGCAGCCAGGGCACCGGCGGTCACGCCGGACATGGCAGCAGCGGCCGCGATTTTCAGAAAGCCTTTGCGGGAAATCTTGTTCATGGAGGTTTGATCCTTTCCTTGCTTCGTGATTTTACCATCTTATCTGCCCTTTGACGGAAAAGGGCGACTTCGTTCGATAATAATTTAACACAAATCCCAGGCCCTGTCCTTTAAGAATTTTTAAGCTTCTTTGCCGCTTCTTAGCCCGGTTTCCCGTTGATTTTACACGGGCAGGGCTGTTTTGTTATTTTTTTGCTTATCTTTTCCAAAACAAAGCGCCCGCTGCTTAAGTTTCCTTAAGAAGCGGGCGCTCATTCCCTAAGCAATCTTAAATTTTCAGTCCGCACCACGGCCCTCCGGCTGGAAGATATAGCCTTTGCCCCAGACATTTTTCAGGTAAACGGGCTTGGCGGGGTCCGGCTCGATCTTGCCGCGCAGGTTGTGGATGTGCACCTGCACGGTGCGCACATCCCCCAGACTGTCCTTGCCCCAGATCTTCTGGTAAAGCTCGTTGGCGGTAAAGAACGTGTTGGGGTACCGGACAAACAGCGAGAGGATGCGGTACTCCATATCGGCCAGGTGGATGCTCTGGCCGTCGTGCTCCACACTGTGGCGGTTGGCGTCCAGCGTAAAAGCCGCGCAGTGATAGCCATTGACATTGGGCTCGGCCGCGTCCATCTGCACCCGGCGGATGTTGGCCATGATGCGGGCCAGCAGCACTTTATTATGATAGGGCTTTGTGAGGAAATCGTCACCGCCCATCTCCAGCGCCCGCACCACCGTGTCGGTATCGTCCAGGCAGGAGGTAAAGATGATGGGGCAGTGGTGCCAGCTGCGCAGCCGCTGGCACAGGTCCACGCCGTTGGTATCCGGCAGCAGGATGTCCATGAGGATGACATCAAATTTTTCCCGGGCGTGGCTCAGTGCATCACCGCCCGTCTCAGCGCACACCACCTCAAAATTCTGCTGGCTCTGCAGAAAATACCGGGTGGTGTCACGGATCACCGGGTCATCTTCCACCATTAAAACGCGGATCATCCCTATTTGCTCTCCCCTTTTTGGCTATTCTTTGTTATACTATTAACAGTATACCGTATCCGGTTCAAATTCTCAACTGGTTTCTGGGGGAGGAATCCAACATGAAATGGAAAAAACAGCTCTGTGCCGCGGCGGCGGTGCTGCTGGCACTGGGCATCGCACTGGCGGGCGTCCTGCTCAATCAGCATTTTCTCGTTCTTTCCGGGGGCATCTCACGGACAGAGATTCAAAGCCCCCTGGGCGATTGGGTCCGCAGCCATCTGCAGCTGGTGGCGCTCATCGTCTTTGCCACGCTGGCCGCTGCCATCCTGGCCCTTTACCACTACAAAAAGCAGCCGGAGCTGCGCTATTTTCTCCTCTATCTGGCAGTTCTCTTTTTCTGGGGCACCCTGGTAGCCTTTTTCCCTGCCGGGTTTCAGGGGCTGCTCCAGCGGTTCATGCGGCTGTTTTTTGCCATCACGATCCTGGCGTCGGCCCTGCTCTCCGCAGCGCTGCTGGCCCTGCCTCTGCCCGCCAAATGGGTGGTGCCCGCCTCGGCAGTCTTTCTGCTGCTGGGGCAAGCCGGCTTCCCCATGCTGCGGTTCGGCACGCTGACGGCAGGCATGTGCCTCTGCCTCTACCTGCTGCTTTCAGCCTACCTGCGCGGGTACGAAGCCGCCGGGCTGCTGCTCTTTCCCTGCGCCATCACAACCGGGTTCCGGGTGTGGGCCCTGCTGCCCATTCTCCCCTTTTATGTAGAGTGCTACCCGCTCTACCTGCTGCGGTGCGCCCGGGTGTTCGATATCCCGTTCGCGCTGGGCTGCATGACTTACGTCTGCCGCCGCTTTGCTTTGCAGTTTGACCGTACCGAGCAGCTGGCCCAGGAGCTGGACACCCGGGTCATCGAGCGGACCCGGGCCCTGACCGAGGAGACCGAAGCCCGCAAGAGCATGATGCTGAACATCTTTCACGACCTGCGCAGCCCGCTGTTTGCCGTGAGCAACGGGCTGGATACCCTGGCCGAGGCTCCCGACGCCCTGCCGACCCTGCTGCCGGCCCTGCAGCAGCGGGTGGCCTTTGTCCGCAGTCTGACGGAAGACCTTTTTCTGGCGGCCAAGCTCGAGCAGAAGCAGGTGCTGCTCAATGAGGACCGGGTGGCCCTGAACGAAGCCACCGCCGCCGTCTGCGCCGCCTGCCAGAGCGAAGCCGCCCAGAAAGGGGTCACCCTCCGGGCGGAGACGGACTGCTTCCTGCCCGTCTGGGGCGATAACGTGCGCTTACAGCAGGTGGTGCAGAACCTCGTTACCAACGCCATCCACTATACTCCTGCGGGCGGTGTGGTCACAGTGACCTGCGCGCGGGAGGGCGGAACCGCCCGGGTGACGGTGCAGGACACCGGGTGCGGCATTGCGCCGGAAGATCAGACAGCCGTGTTCGACCGCTATTTTCACACCACGGCCAACACCAAGCACGATTCCACCGGCCTTGGGCTGACCATCGCGCAGGAGCTGGCTCATCTCCACCACGGGGAGATCACCCTGCAAAGCGAGGTGGGCAAGGGCAGCCGCTTTACGCTGAAGCTGCCAATTTTGGAATAACGGCCTTGCCCTCTCAGGCGCGTCCGCGTCAGCTGTGGCGGAGAGGTTGTCTTAGTTTTTAAAGTAAGCGTTCTGCACGGCCAGCAGCACACCGGCACGGCTGGCGGCAAAGTTCAGGCCGCCCTGCAGGTAGCAGGTGTAGGGAGCGCGGAGGGGACCGTCGCAGGAGAGCTCAATGGTGCTGCCCTGGGTAAAGCTGCCGCTGGCCATGATCACCTCATCGGTGTAACCCGGTTCCGGGCAGGGTTCCGGGGCCGCGTAGCTGTCCACGGGGCTGGCAGCCTGCACACCGCGGCAGAAGCCCACAAGGGCATCCGCCGTGCCGGCATCAAAGCAGGTCACAATGTCGTTATGGTCGTCGCAGTAGCGCGGGATGGGGTTCTTGCCCAGCAGCTCCAGCAGGCACTGCGCATAGATGGCGGTCTTGATGGCCTCGCAGACCACGCCGGGGGCATAGTAGAAGCCCAGGTACATATCACGGGGCGTTTCCAGCGTGCAGCCCAGATCCTTGCCCAGGCCGGGGGCGTTCAGACGGTAGGCGCACAGCTCCACCAGATCTTTCCGGCCTGCGATGTAGCCGCCCGTGGGGGCAATGCCGCCGCCGGGGTTCTTGATGAGACTGCCCACCACGAGGTCCGCGCCCACCTGGCAGGGCTCCTGCGTCTGGGTGAACTCGCCGTAGCAGTTGTCCACAAAGATGATGATGTCCGGGTTTGCCCTGCGGGCCGTCTCGGCGACCTTGCGGATGGTCTCGAGGTCAAAAGCGTTGCGCTGCAGGTAGCCACGGCTGCGCTGGATGTGGCAGACCTTAGCCCCCGGGGCTTTCTGGGCAATCAGCTCATAATCCGGGGTAAAATCGGGCTTGAGGGGAGCTTCGTCGTACTTTACGCCGTAGTCCATCAGGGTGCCGGTGCCCTTGCCCTTGCCATCCAGACCAATGACACCCTCCAGCGTATCGTAGGGACGGCCGGTGGCGGCCAGCAGGGTATCCCCTGCCCGCAGCAGACCAAACAGGGCCACGGCCAGAGTATGGGTGCCGCTCTGGAACTGGCTGCGCACAAGGGCGTCTTCCGCGCCCATCACCTGGGCAAAAATCTGCTCGAGTTTGGCGCGGCCGGAATCCCACAGGCCATAGCCCGTGGTGCCAAGCATATCGGTAGAAGACATCTGGGTATCCCCAAAAGCCTTGAGCATCTTGAGCTGGTTGAAATCCCGGATCTCCTCCATGTGGCGGAAATAGGGCTGGCAGAGCTCCATGGCCTTTTCGTCCAGGGCGAGCACCTCGGGTTTATAATCAAAGAAATGGTTCAGCATTGACATGTTTAAAAATTTTAATCCTTTCCAATCGGGCTTTCGTAACGCGCAAGGGTGCCAAGCGGGTGGAAGCCGAGTTGTGTGTAAAAATGCACCCGCTCGGGGCTGCAGAGGAAAACGGGCTGATCCCCCTGCGCGGAGAGGGCGTTGGCCATCTGGACGATGAGCCGCCCGCCGACCCGCTGGCCCCGGAGAGCTTCGGCGGTCTGGCCGCAGGCCATGTAGGCCTGCCCGTTGCAAAGGGCGTAGGCTCCCACCGTGCAGACGATGTTCCCGCCCTGCTCCAAGGTCCAGACCAGTGCCTTGCCCCGGCTGCGCTTAGTGCAGAGCTCCGAGTAAAAATCATCCCGCCGGGCAGGCCGGTCCGGGAACAGATTTTCCGCCACCGGGCCGGAAGCCGGATCTTCCACAAAGGTCAGGCTGTCCCAGAGGGCTTTCTGCGCCTCGGTCTGGGCTGGCAGGGGCAGCTGTTCCCCCGCCGCAAGGCCGAAGATGGTGTGGTCACACGTCTTTTGCCAGCCCACAGGGGGCGGGCACTCGGCCTCATCCAGAATGACGGCCCTGCAGCCGCAGAAATTCAGAAAACTGGCCAGCTCCTCGGGGTTGGCGTGGCCTGCCGCCCAAGCCGTGCGGCCGCCGATGTCCAGCGCCAGCGTCGGCCCGGCAAAAAAACGGCCCGGCTGGGCTTTGCCCAGCAGCTGCAGCGCCAGCGGCAGGGTGGCCCCGCAGCAGAGCTTCCCCCGGCAGGCGTTCAAAAAGCGCTGACGCTGGCGGGGCGTGTTTACCTGTGCGATCACTTGAGCTCGTTGACGATCTTCTTGAACTCGTGGCCGCGCGCCTCAAAGTTGGGGTAGAGGTCAAAGGAGGCACTGGCGGGCGAGAGAATGATCTCATCGCCAGGATGAGCGGCGGCTCGGGCCAGCTCCACAGCATGCTGCATGTTATCAGCGTGCTCGATGACGAGGCCGCTGGCGGCAAAATCCGGATGCTCCCGCACCACTTTTTCAATGCGGGAGCCGGTAGCGCCCATGAGGATCAGGGTCTTGACGTGCCGGATGACCTCCGGTGCCAGAGGCTCATAGGGGATGTGCTTGTCGTAGCCGCCCGCGATGAGGATGAGCTTCTGGTTGAAGCTGCGCAGGCCCGCGATGGTACGGGTGGGGCTGGTGCCGATGGAGTCATTATAATAAGTAACGCCGTCCAGCACACGGACCGGCTCAATGCGGTGCTCCACACCCGTAAAGGTGCTGCCCACTTTCTGGATGGCTTCTACCGGCACCTCGCCCCAGACGGCAGCGGCAGCTGCCAGCAGATTCTCGATGTTGTGCAGGCCCCGCAGCTTGACGTCTTTCTGGGCCAGGAACGGTGTCACAACGCCGTCCTCGGCCATGCAGAGCATTCCGTCATCCCGCAGGAAAGCACCATTGTCGGTCTCGTGCAGGCGGGTGAACCAGACCTGCTTGCCCTTGCAGTCGGCCTGCATCCCACGGGTGATCTCGTTCTCATAGCCCAGCACCTCGCGGCAGGGCGGCACCTGATGGATGAGGATGTTCCGCTTGGCGTCGATGTACTCCTGCATATCCTTGTGGTGGTCCAGATGGTTGGGGGTAACGTTGGTGACCACCGCGATCTTCGGGCTCTTGTGCATACTGATCAGCTGGAAGCTGGACAGCTCCACAACCGCCACATCCTCCGGAGCCACCTCGGGCAGCATGGGCAGCAGAGCGGCGCCGATGTTGCCACCCAGGTGCACCTTGCGGCCAGCGGCCTCATAGAACTTGGAGATGAGGGTGGTGGTGGTGGTCTTGCCGTCGGAGCCGGTCACGCCCACGATCTCACAGGGGCAGAAATCAAAGAAAAGCTCCACCTCGCTGGTGACCATGGTACCCGCCGCCATAGCGTCCTGCAGGGGCTTTTCAAAATAGCCCACAAAGCCGGGGGTACGCATGATGATGTCCTGGCCTTTGAAGCCTTCGAGGTAATTTTCGCCCAGGCTCAGGTCAATGCCCAGCTCCCGGATGGTGGCAGCGTAATCGCCAAAATCGTCCACGGACTTCTTCTGGTCGCAGAGGGTCACATGAGCGCCCAGCTCCACAAACTCCTTGATGAGTGCCTTATGGCTGACGCCGGCACCAATGAATGCAACCTTTTTGCCCTGGATCAGTGCGGCAAGCTGCTGCTGTTCTTTCTGCATAAATCAGGTTCCTCCCAAATTATATAGATATCGTAAACTACTGCGTGATTTTTTACGCGGCTCGCCCTCTCCGTCATCGCTTACGCGATGCCACCTCTCCCAAAGTGAGAGGCCTTGGCAGTCCATGCAAAGAGCACCTCTTTGCCAAGGGCTCCCCCTTTGGGAAAGATTTCCCCCGGTCGGGGGAAAATGGCAAAGCCAAAAAGGGGAACAGCTGGACGCCGAAAAGGCGGCCTGAGAGGGCTAGGCCGTTAATCATTTTACACCTTTTCGGTCTGCTTGGCAACGGAAAACCGCCAAACGGAGCAACAAAATCCCCTGAGAAATTCACAAAAAGGCAATTGTCTTTTCCCCTGCTTTCTGCTACACTTACAGTGCGCCTTTTTTCGACGCTGCATCAACGGGTTATTCCGGCCCGTGCCCTGCAGCGCCCGGCACACGCAAAACGGGGGCCTAGAGCCCTGAAAGGAACTTTCCCTTTGAAACGATCTACCAAACAAAATCTTTCCCACGGCCCGCGCAGGGTGCTCTGTGCCCTCCTCGCTGCCGTGTTTGTGCTCAGTCTGGCCGGGTGCGGCTCGGGCTCGGCCAGTTTTACCTGGTTCGTGGATACCATCCCGTCAAACCTCGACCCGCAGGTAGCCTCCACGGCTTCGGACGTCATCGCCTGCGAGAACCTTTACAGCGGCCTTGTCCGTAAGGACGCCAGCGGCAAGCTCGTCCCAGCCCTTGCGGAACACTGGGAAGTCTCCTCGGACCGCCGCACCTACACCTTTACGTTAAAGAGCGGCCTGACCTATACCACCACCAAGGGCGCAGCCACCGACTACGCCATCACAGCCGAGGATTTCGTGTTCGCGTTCCGGCGGATGTTCCGGGCTGATACTGCTTCTCCCTATGCGGTGGAATTTTCCGCCATTGAGAACAGCGCCGCCGTGCTGGCAGGCCAGCTGCCCGAGACAGCCCTCGGCGTTCAGGCGCGTGGTGATGCCACCCTTGTGTTCTGCCTGAGCGAGCCGGACGAGAATTTTCTCTCCAAGCTCACCCTGCCCGGCGCCATGCCCTGCGACGAGGACTTTTTCAACAGCACCCGGGGTACTTATGGCCTGAGCGCCGCCTCCACCCTTTCCAGCGGCAGCTTTTACCTTTATAACTGGACCGCCAGCGGCCTGTTCCTCCGCCGGGAACCCAGCGGGAACCGCGTCGACAGCCTGCGGCTGGTGCAGAATACCGGTGCCTCCGGCCAGTCGGCAGCCCAGCTCATTGCCAATGAAAAATGCTCCGCGGCTCTGGACGAAACCGGCGAGGCCACCAGCCTGCAGAGCATCTCTTACTCGGATACCACCTGGAGCCTGCTCTTCAACTGCAATTCCGTGTTTGGCTCTCCCCCGTTGCGGCAGGCGATGGCCGAGGTAGCCCGCACCGCCGCCAGCACCCCGGACTCCGGGCTGTTCGCCCCTGCCACGGGGCTCATCCCGGACGGGCTGACCGTGGACGGCATCGATTACCGCGACGCCGCAGGCGACCCCACCCCTGCCCCGGTCGATGCCGTCCGCCTCTACCGCGAGGCCCGGCAGGGAATGTCCAACTCTGATTTCAACAATGTCACCCTCCTGCTGCCCGCCGGCAGCGGCCTGACCCAGGCAGCCGAGGAGATCAACGGCGAGTGGCAGAAACAGTTTTCCCTCTTCTTCTCGCTGGAAGAAGTGGAGCCGGAGGAATTTGAAAAGCGGCTTGCCGAGGGCAATTACACCATTGCGCTGGCCCCCATCAGCGCCGAGAGCGGCAGCGTATACAACGTGCTGGCCCAGTTCACCGCCCAGGGCGGCGGGCTGACGGGCTACGCCAACTCCCTTTACGCCACCCAGCTTGCCGCCAGCAGCACCGCCACGGGCAGCGCCCGGTGTTCCCTGCTGGCCGACTGTGAGCGCCAGCTGCTGAGCGACTGTGCCGTGGTGCCGCTGTTCAGCCAGCAGAAGCGGCTGCTCATCGCAAGCGGCATCCAGGGACTGGTGTTTGACCCCTTTGGCCCGGTGCTGGACCTGACTGAGACCACGCTGAAAAAGTAACGCAATTTCTTTCGGAGGAGGCTTTGTTGTGGACACCAACGTTTTCCGATATGTGCTGGAAGTAGACAAATGCAAAAACATCACGTTGGCGGCAAAGCACCTGTTCATCTCCCAGCCTGCCCTCACCAAGCAGTTGAGCAAGCTGGAAAAAGAGCTGGGCTTCCAGCTGTTTGACCGCGCCCACACGCCCATCACCACCACGCCGCAGGGGGAGCTTTTTCTGGATTTTGCCCGGCGGTATCAGGAGCTGGAGCAGGACTTTCAAAACGACATCGCTCTCAGCCGCCATACCCCGGCGGTCCCGGTCCGCATTGCCACCACCCACCGGGGCGGCGGATACGCCGGCATCCACACCGCCGCCTTTATGGCCGCTTACCCCAACATCTGCCTGGAATATCTGGACACGAGCGCCCGTAAATGCGAGGAACTGCTGGAAGAAGAGCAGGTAGACCTTGCCATTTACACCGACCCCATCCTCTCCAGCAAACTTGAATATATGCCTTTGGAAGAGGACCCTCTGGTCTTCGTTATCCCGCAAAGCTCTCCCCTTCTGGCTGGGCTGGACCTCTCCGGCAATTCTTTGGAGCACCCCGTGGAGATCGAGTCCCGGCGCTTCCGCGACCCCTCGCTGCGGTACATTCTTGCCACCCCCGGGCAGGGGCTGTATTACGCGGAGAATGCTTTCTTCAAAAAATATCGTGTCACTCCACTGGACCCTCTCCGGGTGGAATACGTCGATACCCGCTACTCGGTCGTGCAGAGCGGTTGCGGCATCGCATTGTTCCCGCACACCACGGTCATCCAGCACTCTCATGGCAACAGCCAACCGCCGCTTTATGGCATCCCGAAAGGTGACGCTTTATACCGCTACATCATCATTGCCCGGAAAAAGGGCCGCACCCTCTCCCCCGATGCAGAAGCCGTCTGGCGTTTTATGGTGAACCAGCGGCTGGAAGCCAATCACCATTTGGAATCCACTCCATAACCATCCCGCATTGCCCGAACCGAGCCGACGTCTTTCCGGCCCGGTTCGTTTCGTTTGAAAGCGTTCTCGCTTTTTCGCGCGATTCCAAATGGTTATCGGCCCGGCGAAAACGCGGAATCGAGGAAGTATTGCATAATTCATTCTCCACGTCGTATAATGCAATTGTTAGATTTGCTAGCAAATAAATCGGACAACCTGAAAGAAATGAAATGGAGGACGCAAAGTGAAAACGTTAAAAGAAACCAAGATCCTTGGTTTTCCCCTTTGGATGTTCCTGATTCTGGCGGCTCTGATGATGGTGATGGCGGCCAACGACTGGATGCTGACCAACATGGTCGGTGCACTGGCCTTCGCTATGGTCGTCGGCACCCTGCTGGGCTGGGTGGGCGATCACATCCCCGTCTGGAAGACCTGGTTCGGCGGCGGCATGCTCTTCGCCTGCCTTGTGGCCGGTGCCTTCAATACCTTCAATCTCATCGGTGAGGGCTCCAAGGAAGCCCTGAACACCTTCAACGGCACTACTGGTTTTCTGGACCTGTACATTCTGATCCTGATTACCGGCTCTGTGCTCTCGGTGGACCGTAAAATGCTTCTCAAATCCTTTGTGGGTTATATTCCCACCATCCTTGCCGGTATCGTCGGCGCGCTGGCGTTGGCCGGTGTTGTGGGCGCTGTGACCGGCGTGGGCGCCATCGAGGCCATCACCGGCTATGCCATCCCCGTCATGGGCGGCGGCAACGGCGCAGGCATCCAGCCCATGAGCAAGATGTGGGCGGCTGCCACCGGCGGCGATGCTTCCACCTGGTATGCGTCTGCCTTCGCCATCATCAGCATCGGAAACCTCGTGGCCGTCATCATGAGTGCACTGCTCAATAAGCTGGGCAATGCTCATCCCTCTCTCACCGGCAACGGGCAGCTCATGAAGGGCATGGAAAATGCAAAGGCTTCCACTGCCGAAGAATACAAGCCCACTGTGGCCGATTACGCCACGGGTCTGGCCCTCGGCGTTGTCTGCTATAACGTTGCCAACCTCTATTCCAAGCATATTTCCATCATCAACAACCATCTGGACCTTGGCTTCTCCATCCACACCTTCGCCTTCATGGTCATCCTGATTGCTATCCTCAACATCTCCAACATCCTGCCGGAGAATGTCAAGGCTGGTGCCAAGGGGATGCAGCAGTTCTTCGTTAAGTATATGTCCTTCCCCCTGATGATCACCGTCGGCATCGGCACCAACCTGTCGGACTACGCCAAGGTCTTCACCAACCCTGCCTACATTCTCATCATTGCAGCCACTGTCATCGGCGCCATGATCGGCACTTTCCTGATGGGCAAGCTGTTTGGCTTCTATCCCGTCGAGGGTATGCTGACCGCCGGCCTGTGCATGGCCAATGGCGGCGGTTCCGGCGACGTCCAGTGCCTTGGCGCCGCACACCGCATGGAGCTGATGTCCTATGCACAGATCTCTTCCCGTATCGGCGGCGCCATCATGCTGGTGGTGGCAAGCTTCTTCTTCGGCAAATTCCTGTAAATCGAATTGTGAGGTACAACTATTATGGCAAAAGAAAATCCCCTTGCTTCCAACCTGACGTTGGAACAGCAGAAAAATCTGTTTGGCAACGCCTACCTGAATATGCTCTGGCACTGTCCCACCGACCAGCGCTTTCCCTACTGGGTCCATCTGCCGGACTGTTATTATGATGAAAAAGACCCGCACTATAAGCTGCTGGTCATCATCCACGGCACCGGCTGCGCGGTGGAAGATTACGTCCGCCACGCCAAAGAGCTGGCCGACCGAGACCATGTGGCGGTTCTGGCTCCCCTCTTTCCCGGCGGCCTCATCCAGCGGGATGATTTCAACAGCTATAAGCTTCTTTCCTGCGACGGCGTCCGCTATGACCAGATCCTGCTGGACATGATCGACGACATGGCCAAGCGTTATCCCGGTGTGGAGACAGACAAGTTCTTCCTGTTCGGCCACTCGGGCGGCGGCCAGTTCGTCAACCGCTTTCTCTTCGCACATCCCGAAAAACTGCGTGCCTGCGCCATCGGTGCACCGGGCCGTCCCACCTTCCTGAACCCGGACGAGGATTATTTCTGGGGCACCCGGGATTTCAAGAACTACTTCGGGCATGACGTTGACCTTGCAGCGGTCCAGAAAGTCCCCGTTCTGGTCATCGTCGGCGAAAACGACACCAAGTTCATCGGCGATTCGCCTTACGGCGACAACCGCGTGGCCCGCATGAAGAGCCTGCAAAAGAACCTGCAAGACCACGGGGTGCACACCGAGTTGACCATCCTTCCCGGCTTTGCCCATGAGGGCGGCGAGAAGGAGCGGGTGCAGGCGGCTCAGCATTTCTTTGAAGCTTATCTCTGATTTCTGAATCAACCCAAATAACTATAAACGCCGGAGCTTCTGTTCACGCAGAGGCCCCGGCGTTTCCTTCATTTTATGCTGTTTTATCGCTTATTTTATTTCTTTGCCTCTACCGACGGGCGAACCACACTGGTGAGCGGGTGCGGCACATAGAGCTCTTCCAGATACTCCACCTCTTCCGGCGTCAGAGTCACATCCAGCGCGATCTGGCTCATCTTGCAGCCGATGCAGACCTTAGAGACATTGAGGTCGGAGTTTCCCAGTTTGGTGTATTGCATTGCAAAAACCTTCTCATGATCGATGGATTTCCTCATACAACTTTTAGATTGCCGTGCCTTTTGTCGGCACAAAAAAGCGGCTCATGTCCACATGCTCCAGCTGCAGCAGGCGCACTTTTTTCTCAATGCCCCCGGCATATCCTGTCAGGCTGCCGCTGGTGCCCACCACCCGGTGGCAGGGGATGATGATGGAGATTTCATTGTGGCCTACCGCCCCGCCGACTGCCTGTGCCGACATCCGGGTCTTGCCCTGTTTTGCAGCCAGCTGCCGTGCCAGCGCGCCGTAGGTCGTGGTCTGGCCGTAAGGGATCTGGAGCAGCAGCTCCCACACGGCCCGCCGGAACGGCGACCCAACGGGATGGAGCGGTGGGGTAAAATCCGGATCCCGGCCGCTGAAATAAACATCCAGCCAGCGCTTTGCCGTTTGTAAGGCAGGCGTCTCTCGCTCCTGCTGTTCCGGGCCAAGGAGATTGGCGAAATATTTTTCTCCCTCAAACCAGAGGCCGGTCAGGCCCGCTTCATCCGCCGCCAGCAGGATGCCGCCCAGCGGGGAATCGTAATGCAGGGTGTACATCCTGTTGCATTCTTCTTTCTGGCTCAGGCAGGTAGTCTCTCCCACTCCATCCTGAAATCGCATTTACATCTCGCTCCCTATTTGAACGGCTCCCTGCTCCCGCAGTTTCAGGCGGTAACAGCTGCCCGGGCCAAACACGCTCTCGATGGCCGCGCAGTAAGCTTCCAGCAGCGGGGCAGGCACAAAGGCCTGGATCGTCCCCGCAAAACCGCCGCCCTGCATCCGCCAGGCTCCGCCGCCCGCTTCGAGGATGCTCTGGCTCAGCGCCAGCGCGATGCTCAGCCCCTGATGCCGTGGGTCGGAGGCGCAGTAGACGTTCTGACAGTACTCAAACGAGGAATGGCCATTTGCCCGGATGAGATGCAGAAACTCCGCAAAGTCTCCTCGTTGCAGGGCATTCTTCTGGGCCAGCGCCCGGGCGTTTTCCTGATAATAATGAATGGCCCGCAGGACAGCTCGATCCCCGCATTGAGTGCGCAGCCGGGGCAGCGCCTGCCAGAATACTGTTTCCGGCACCCGCCCCAGCACATTCTGGCCCAGACAGGCCGCCACAGCCTCCATTTCCCGGCGAATGGCTGCGAATTCCCCGGTCAGCTCGCTGTGGCTGGCCTGGGTATCGGTCACGCAAAGAGTAACCCCCTCCGGCAGCAGACCCGCCGCGTGGATTTTTTCAATTTCAGGGGCACAGGGGTCCGCAAAATTTGCAAAGATGACGCCGCCCACGGCACTGGTCAGCTGGTCCAGCAGGCCGCAGGGCTTGCCGAAATAAGTATTCTCCGCATACTGACAGATCTTTGCCATCTCCGGCCCCGAGAGGCCACAGCCATACTCCCCGTTGAGGACGACGGCCATTCCCATCTCAAACGCCGCCGAGCTGGAAAGGCCGGACCCCCGCAGAACATCGCTGGCGGTGTAGGCATCAAAGCCGCCGGTCTCTCTCCCCAGCGCCCGGAATCCCTCCGCAATGCCCCGGATCAGGCTGGCGGAATGGGTGCTCTCCCCCTGTTGGGGCTCCGGCTCGCTCAGGTCAATGACGTCCAGCTTGTTGAATCCCCGGGATTTGACCCGGATGAACTCGTCATCGCTGGGGGACGCCACCGCGATCAGATCCAGTGTCACCGCCGCCGCCAGCCCATAACCGTGCTGGTGGTCGGTGTGGTTGCCGCCCAGCTCGGTCCGGCCCGGGGCCGAGTACAGCCGCACCTGCCGCCCCGGCCCAAAGTAGAGCTCAAACTGTTCCAGTGCCGCCGCATAGCGTGCCCGCTGCCGCCTCAGCTCTGCCGCACCACCGCCGTACAGCGCCCCCAGTGTCTCGTCCCATTTACCCGCCAGAATTTCGTCCCGGACCTGTGCACTCGTTGCCATCGCAGAACCTCCCCGCAAAATTCCTCCATGCTGGTTTGATACAACTATTTTAATGCATCGACGCCCGATTTTCAATTCGATTGCCGAAAAAAGCATTTTTTTGGTGTCCAGCCCAAAGAATAAGATGTACTTTTGTTGAATTTGCAAGGGCAATTGTGGTATACTGGCACCAGAAATCTGACAGGCGGGAGGGAGCCACAATGGCAGACGTTTATAAACAGTCGTTCAAGCAGAGCGACACCAATAATATTGAACTTTCCATCTTCAACTGTGGTTTGGAGCGCTGCGCCCCCGGCCAGACCTGGGGGCCCGGCATCCGCGACCATTACCTCATCCACCTGGTCGTCTCCGGCCGGGGCGTATTTGAGGTGGGCGGCAAGACCTTTGCGGTCGCGCCGGGCGATCTGTTCTTTGCCAAGCCCAGCCAGCTCATCCGGTATACGGCGGATGAGCAACAGCCCTGGGAGTACAGCTGGGTCGGCTTCAACGGTGCCTGCGCCCATAAGCTGGCCGCTCAGCTCCCCTTTACCGATGAAGCACCTGTCCACCACACGCAGGACCCGGAGGGGATGCGGGCAGCCCTGACCAACATCTACTCCTCCCGCGGGCTGCAGCCTCAGGACGAGGCTGCCATGGTGGGCTATCTCTACCTGTTCATCTCCGCTCTCATGCGGGAGACCAGCGAGTCCAAGCCCCACAGCACTTCTTCCTCCAGCCAGTATGTGCTCAACGCCATCAAGTACATCCAGTTCAACTACTCCCACGACATTTCCATCGACGATGTGGCCAAGAGCGTGGGAGTTTCCCGCAGCCATCTGTACCGGGTGTTCATGCTCAACGTGGGCCAGAGCCCCATTGATTACCTGACCGAATACCGCATCAACGAGGCCTGCAAGCTGCTGCGAGCAGGCAACTTGTCCATTGCAGAGGTGGCCATCTCGGTAGGCTTCTTTGATCAGTTCTATTTTTCGCGGGTGTTCAAGCGCGCCAAGGGCGTGCCGCCCAGCAAATACATGGCCACCCAGACCGATCCTGCCGCCGCCGCGCCGCAGGAAAAACCATAAGGAGACCGTTCCAACATGCCTTTACAGAAAAATCAACTCCTGACCCTCCGCATTGAGCGCCTTTCCAGCGACGGCAGCGGCGTGGCCCACTCCGCGGACGGCGAGGCCGTTTTTGTACCCAACACTGCCCCCGGCGATGAAGCGCGGATCAAGATCGTCAAAGACTGCGGCCGCTACGCGTTTGGCATTCTGGACCAACTGCTCACCCCCTCGCCCGACCGCGTGGAGGTAGACTGCCCGGCCGCCGGTCCCTGCGGCGGCTGCAGCCTGCGTCATCTCAGCTATAAGGCAGAGCTGCAGGCCAAACACGAGAACGTAACAGACGCGTTCCGTCGCATTGGCGGGCTGGACGTCCCTGTGCTGCCCACAGTCCCCTCCCCCGAGGTGGACCGCTACCGCAATAAAGTGCAATTCCCGGTCGGGCGGGACAAAAACGGCCAGCCCTGCATTGGTTTTTATGCTGGCCGCACCCATCGCATCGTCCCCTGCCCGGACTGTAAGCTGCAGCCCGGCGTGCTCAATGAGATCGGCAACGCGCTCTGCGCATTCTTCGCCGCCCATGGCATCCAGCCCTACGACGAGGAAAGCGGCAAGGGCCTTGTCCGCCACATCTTCCTGCGGCGGGGGGCACACAGCGGCCAAATCATGGTCTGCCTCGTCTGCACCCGGGCAAAGCTCCCCCACAGTGAGGAGCTGGTGGCCCAGCTGCGGGAGCAGTTTCCAGCCATTGCCACCATCTTACTGAATGTCAACGCAAAAAATACCAATGTCATTCTGGGCAGCGAGACCCACCCCCTGTATGGCCCTGGCTACCTCGAAGACACCCTCTGCGGCGTCCCCGTCCGGCTGGGCCCCCTGTCGTTCTATCAGGTCAACACACTGGCCGCTGAGCAGCTCTACGGCATCGCGGCCCAATATGCCCAGCTCACCCCGGACGACCTGCTGCTGGACCTCTACTGCGGCATGGGCACCATCGGCCTTTCGATGGTAGACCACTGCCGGGAACTGGTGGGTGTGGAGATCGTACCAGAAGCGATTGAAAGCGCTAAGGCAAATGCCGCCCGGATGGGCGACGCCATCGCCACCAAGAGCCGCTTTTTCTGCGCCGACGCCGGCGCTGCCGCCACCCGCCTCGCGGCTGAGGGCCTGCGCCCGGACGTCATCGTCCTCGACCCGCCCCGCAAAGGCTGCGATGAAGCCACCCTTTCTGCTGTTGTCAAGATGAATCCCCAGCGGGTGGTCTATGTCAGCTGCAACCCGGCCACCGCCGCCCGGGACGCCAAGTGGCTGGAGACACAGGGGTACCGCACGGAAAAGGTGCAGCCTGTGGATTTGTTCCCGAGGACGAAGCATGTGGAGACGGTATGTTTATTGTCCAAACTTAATGCAAAGCAACATATCGAGGTAGACATCCACATGGACGAACTTGATCTCACCGATGCAGAGAAGAAAGCCACCTATTCGGAAATCAAGGAATATGTGCTGGAGCATACCGGACTCAAGGTCAGCAGCTTGTATATCGCTCAGGTGAAGCAGAAATGCGGTATCATCGAGCGAGAAAATTACAACAAACCGAAGTCCGATGATGCAAAACAGCCCCAATGCCCGCCCGATAAGGAAAAAGCAATCAAGGAGGCGCTCAAGCACTTCGGCATGATCTAAGGAGGGCAAAATGAAGCGTTTACTTTCTTGTGAGTTCAATATGGATACTGCCTGTGTGGAGCTGAAATTTGCAAATGGCAGCATGATTGCCATTGATACGATTGCGGTAGAGAATGAGGTTGCCGATAATATATATCAGCGGTCAGAGCTGGACTGGCTGATTTACAACGATCCGGCAGCCTATGCAGATTTAGTTCTCAACGGCGACCCGGAAACATACCTGAAAACTGTTACAGAATATAAACCTTTGGACTGATTACCAGAGATAAAGCAAGCCGCCTGTGCGGGCATATCAAATGCTCATACAGGCGGCTTTTCCTTTTTGTACTGTGACTTTATCAGTTCTCCGAAATGGACCGCTTAAACAATATCCATGTACTTATGAAGTAGCATATCAGCAGTAAGAAAAGAATACCAATGATAATCCCTACTTGTACCATCAAGGCTCCGCAGCCAATATAAGCTGAGATTTCAGCAGAAACACTTTGAAGAAAATAGCCAATCACAATAATTGCTACAACGATTGCCGCTGTGATCGGCATCCCAAACCAAACACCAAGCTGTTTTAGAACCAAAGTATGCAGGTCCTTCTCTTCCACTCCCATTTTTCGCAGAACCGAAAATCTGTAGTTGTTTTTTTCTGCATCCAGGAGCTGCTGAAGAGCCAGCACGGTAAGACACATCACCATCAGAACAATTGCACCATAGATCAAGGACGCTTTTAGGATAAAGTTAAGGGCGATTATACGGTTCACTTCCGTAGTATGGACAGTTGTACTGTATCCTGCCAGATTGTCTTTATCAGGATCTTCTGGATAAGAACGCCCAAGAAGCTGTTCCAGCATTTCTGCCGTTTTGAAGGGAAGCGGATATTGGGTCATCACAAATCGGTTGCGCTGTACCGGAAGCAAGACTTGCGCTATTTCGTCAGGTATGATATACACCACATCTGTATAAAGATTATAGATGGATTCCCCCACAGGCTCCTGAAACACGGCGTTCTCACTGAGTTTCAGGGTGCCTGCGTCAGTTTCCAATAAGGTATGCTCAGCAATGTAGTTTTCAATATCCTTGTCCTCTGCTGCACGATGCCAGTGGGTAGCAAATTCATCCGTTTGTAAGATAATAGGTTCATATCCCAACATTTTCCGAACAGCGTTATAATCCTTCAGTGCGATCGCCAAGGGAGGAAAATTGTACTTTACTCGCTGGTGAAAGTCGCTTTGCTTGGGAAGATATTCCGAAAAAGTCAAATCGTCCTTTATCGCTATTTTGTTTTGTTCTATGAACGCAGTAATTTCTCCATAGTCTGTATCCGGAAGATTTTCCACTTCATAAACATCGTTGTAGCGGCTTGAAATTTGAATATCATAGACAGCCCGACTGTCCAAATAGCCCAGACTCCATCCCGTTAAAACCGGCGCAATGACAAACAAGCAGATAGAAAAAGTCAGGGTCACACAAATGATCGTCATCGTTTTCGTATTGGTAGCCAGCTTAGAGGAAAGCTGTCCAAACAGAAATAAACTCGTATTATGATATTTGTGGGACACTTTAGACTCCTTCCAGTATAGGAGCGCCGCATTCGATAAATACATGACTGCGGAAATGATAAACAAAATATCCGCAACCCCAAACAGCAAATATTGATTCAGAGTTGGAGCGTCAAATCCAAGGAAGTAGGCTTTTTCCAGTTCTGCGATGGAAAAAATCGGGATAGCGGTCAATACAGCACCAGCCAGAAGTCCGCAAAGATATCGGGAAAACCCTATTTTTCTGTGTAAAACAGCACCTGCGATTGCCCAAAGCAGCGTCAGTGCAGGGAAAAGGACATTCCCCCAATACATGAGCTTTACAGGAAGCGGATGTCTGGAATTGAAGTAAAAATGATATTTTACAGTACCTACCTCCAGCATCCACAGCAGCAGAATGCCATAGAAAATACAGATCATCGGCATCCATCTGCTTTTATGAAGCGGTTTTTCATTCTGACGGTTTGCCGTCATAAGCTCAATAATCCTGCTTTTGTTGAGAATTCTGACATTCCCGACTCCAACCAGAATCTGGCAAACAACAAAGAAGCCCACGGTCAACAGCACAGTATCCGGGAAAAACGACCAAGAAAAAGCGTAGGGTTCCCCAAAAGAAGCAAGCAGCATAGCCGTAATGACCTGAGAAACGACCATCCCCAGAAGGATTCCCACCGACACAGAGAATATGAGCAGGAAAAAAGTCTCTCCAAAAAAGAGCAGGCCTATGGTTTTTTGCTCCATTCCCAAGGTTGCCTCAACGGCAAACTCCTTTTGCTTTTTTCTCAGCATGAAACGATTGACATAGTGGATCAGAAACAACAAAAGCAAACTAATCCCGCAAATTGCCAGTTTCATACCTCCAGCCAGCAGGGAAATATTATATTCCGCACCAATGGTCGGATGATAATGGGTGCTGCTGATAGACAAAAACGCATAGAACAGGGTGACACAGAGTGTCATGGTCACAATATAAATCAAATAGTCCTTCACAGACCGCTTTGCATTTTTGAAAATAAGTTTAGCGTACATCGCTCGTGCCCCCTCCCATCATGGTAAGGACATCCAGGATTTTTTCAAAGAAAGTCCTGCGGGAATCACCCCCCTTACGGATTTCCGTAAAGATTGCCCCGTCCCTCATAAAGAGAATACGATTGGCATAGCTTGCCGAGAAAGCATCGTGTGTCACCATCAGAATCGTGGCTCCGAGATCTTCATTGATACTCTGGATCGTCGAGAGCAGCATCTGGGACGAGTGACTGTCTAACGCACCGGTGGGTTCATCCGCCAAAATCAGCTTAGGCTGATTGATAATGGCTCTGGCACAGGCGCACCGCTGCTTCTGGCCGCCGGACACCTGATAGGGGTATTTGTCCAGAATATCCGTGATATTCAGCTTTCCGGCCATTTCCCGCACCCGCCCATCAATCTCGCCTGCTGGAACCTTGTTGATGGTCAGCGCCAGGGCTATGTTTTCCGAAATGGTCAGCGTGTCCAGCAGGTTAAAATCCTGAAATACAAATCCAAGATTCTCCCGACGAAACCGGGCAATCTGTTTTTCGTTGATTTCCGTCACATCGGTTCCGTCCAGATAGATATGTCCCGCACTGACGGTATCAATGGTGGAAATACAGTTGAGCAGGGTAGTCTTGCCGGAGCCAGATGCTCCCATGATTCCTACAAATTCTCCCTCTTGAACGGAAAAGCTGATGTCCTGAATTGCTTTTGTAACATTTCCGCCATTTCCGTAATATTTTTGGATATGATCCAGTTTCAAAATTTCTTTCATTGTTATCACCTCTGATCTCTATTGTAAAATAAGAGTGGCTTCGTTTGTATCAAGTTTTCTTACAAAGTTCTAACAAAAATGTAAGAAGTGCAGAACGCTTTTCAGTTCTGCACTTCATGAATCAGACAGTTAATGTGAAAAGAAAGGGAAATGGCTGTGCCATGTTCCGACGACTCCGCCGTAATGCCAATGCCCAGCTTTTCACAGAGCCGTTTGCACAGATACAGACCAATGCCCGTGGACTGCTGAATCAGACGACCATTCTGACCGGTAAATCCCTTTTCAAAGATACGGGGCAGATCGGACGCAGCAATCCCGATTCCATTGTCCTCCACGACAAGGACAACCTGATCCTGCCATTTATGAGTAGAAATGCGGAGAACCGGCTGCTTCGTACGATACTTGACCGCATTGACAATCAGTTGATTTAGGATAAAACGCACCCACTTTTCATCTGAATAAACCGTATCCTGCATTTCCTCCACTTCCAGGCGCATACCACTTTGGAGCAGCAGATATTTGTTATCTGCAATCGCCTGATGCACCACTTGGGACAGTGCCATTTCCCGGACAGAATAATCTTTCTCTGTATGCTCACTGCGGGCATAATAAAGAGCCTGTTCCGTAAAGCGGTTGGTCTTTTCCAGTTCCAGCAGAAGTTCTTTTGTCCAGTTCGTCCGATGGTTTTCACATAGGAGTTTCATGGCAGTAATGGGCGTTTTGATTTCGTGAATCCATTGTTCAATGTATTCCTTGTACTCCAGGCGTTCCCACTCGACCTCCCCAATCTGCTCCAACATGGATTTTCCAGCCATTTTCAAAATCTGATAGTAAACCTGATCCTCGGCCTGTTCCGGCAGTTCCATCACTTCAGAAATAAGGTATCTCTCGGAGAGCTGCTTCGCCATATCCAGAAGTTTTTTCATCTGCCGCTTTCGTTTCCAGTAAGTGAGGACAAGTCCCATCAGCAAAATCAATGCCCATACGATCAGGATCAATACTACTGCGGAAGCCGAATTGCCGCACACCAGCAAAAATACAGTGAGCGCAGCCATGCAAACAAGGTTCGTCAGCAGAAATGGAAGCCTGTTTTTCCAATACCGTTTGCTGTTCATATCGTGTACCCCTGGCGATGCTTTGTCTTGATAAAATCCGTCAGGCCAATGCCCGCCAGTTTTTCCCGGATGCGGTTGATATTGACGCTCAAAGCATTGTCATCCACATATAGCTGATTGTCCCATAGATAATCTACAATATCATTACGGGAACAAATCTTTCCTGCGTGTTTGAAAAGATAATATAATATTTTCAATTCATTCTTTGTCAGTTCTGCTTGGTTACCGTCATATTCAATCGTGCTACTTTCTAAGTGAAGAATCGCTCCTTGCCAATTCAGACGCTCAATTTGTTCTATCGGGTAAGCTCGTTTCATCAAGGATGAAATCTTTGCCAGCAGAATTGCTGTGTTATAAGGCTTGGTGATAAAAGCATCTCCACCCAGCAAAATACTGTTCAATTCATCCATGTCCGTATTGCAGCTTGTTACAAAGATAATCGGTACATTGGAAAAACTGCGGATTTGAGAACAGATTGAGTAGCCGCTTTCTTGTGGCAGCTTTATGTCCAGCAAAATCAAATAGGGATGAGTATTTTTGACCGCTTGCATAACTGATGTAAAGTCAGTAACTGCGGATGCCTCATATCCGTTTCCGTTTAACAGAACTTGTAATTCAGTTTGAATGATTGGGTCATCTTCGATGATGAGTATTTTATATTTTTCCATGATTACATGTCCCTTTCTTTGAATATTTAGTACCACCAAGGCAGTTCCAGCCAGAAGTTATCCAGAGCCAATTTCTCCGTGGACTTTGCTCTGCTCTCTGACAGATGGAAGTGCTTCGCCGTTTCGCTCAGAGGATGGAGGACATCGTCCTCAAAGCCAAAGCGATACCAGAGATAGGCTTTCTCTCGCTCATCAATCATTTCCAGAGCCGTATGGATTTCTTCGTGGGTTTCCTTTGCAATGAAAATCTGCTCTGGGTTCTGTACTCTGGAATCTGCTATAAATTCATGTTGTCCCTTATTCTCGCCCTTTTTGACCTCATCCAGACGAATGATACAGTCCAGATTTTTGGCTTCAAAGGTAGGATTCAGCCTGCGGATGTAGTCCAGCATGGCATTATGAATAGCCGGGGCAGCATAGGTCAAAAACTTGTTCCCGTAGTCGGGTTGAAAGCTGCTTATGCAGCCCAGAAGCCCCAATGAACCCTCCTGCACCAAATCGTTCAGTTCAATGCCGAGGGCAACGTTCAGCTCCCGCTGTGCGCTCCATATCTCGTATGCCGTCTTTCGGATAAACCGCAGATTGTTCTCTACAAGGGCGTTTTCTGCCCATTTGTCACCGCTCTGCGCCGCAATACAGAGCTGCTCGTTAGTTATCTTGTCCATCATCTTCCGGCAGCACCATCGTCTGCATCAGCCCCAGCAAGGCTTTGTTAAAGTTGTCCAGAGCTTCCTGATTGACTCCATCGACACCGGAAATGCTGCCTGTAATAGCATCAACAACTGCTTCCGGCGTGATGGTCGGATTCTGCATATCCTGCCCCTTGGTCAGCTCGGCAAACATCTTTTCGGTGGCTTCCTTGCTGATTGCCTTGGCTGCGACCAAATCGCTGCCTGCTTCTTTCTTGATTTCCTTAACCACCGTCATAAAGGTGTTTTGAATCGTGGTCTGGTCTGCCTGATAAGCGGGAATTTTCATGGCATTAGCGGTTCGGGCTGCCTGTACTGCTTCGGGAGCTTGGTTCTGTCCCAACAGCAGAGAGCCAACGGTAGCAAACATCTGGTTTTGTGCGGCATATCCTCTTGCAAGGGTATCATCCATATACTGTGCAATCATATAAGTAACCATGGCAAAGCGGGGATTTTCCAGCAGACGGTTGACTACATCATTGTTGACCTTTCCGGTATAAAGATTCTTTGCAGCTTCAACAGATAATCCCAGTTCTGAAATATCGTAGTTCTTTTTATCCGGGATTACGGTCGTACCCAAGATAAAGTCCGTGGACACATTGAACACTCTGGCGATGCGGATAACGCTTTCTTCGCTCAGCTTTTCGGTCTTTCCGCTAAGGAAGCGGCTGATGGTGCTTTCATTCACATCAATCCGAAGTGCCAGTTCTCGCTGGGTCATCTTGCGTTCTCTCATTACATCAACGATTCTTTTCCGAACATCGGCGGGTAAATAAGTATCAGCCATTATGCTTCCTCCCCTCTGTCTGTTTTCTGTTTGATATATTTTCCGCTTTTAATGCGGGCATCTGTCGGCTTTTCAGCGTCCTCCGGGATGATCCAGCGGCTTCCTGCCCGCTGTGCGCCCGGTATGCGGTCATTGTTGCAGAGGATACCAACTCTTCGGGGAGAGATACCCCATTTCTCGGCAACTTCAAATGTAGACAGGTATTTCATTTCTGTATCATCCCTCCTGATTCATATTAACTTCAATTATATTCTATTTACGGAACAATATCAACCAACTTTGTGTGAACACTGCCGTCTCGAAACTTGCATTTTTTCAAGTTTTCGGGGCGGCTTTTTGCTTTGCTTGCGGAAGTGCCTGATTTTTCGGTTGAAAGCGTTTTTCTGCGTATATTCAGGCAGATGAAAAAATCATCGAGAAAAATCAAGGAGGTTATGCAAATGAACATTTTTGAAACAGTCAAGGCGGCGGTCACGGTTAGGCAAGCCGCCGAACACTACGGGCTGAAAATCAATCGCTCCGGGATGATTTGCTGCCCTTTCCACGATGACAGACACCCCAGCTTGAAGCTGAACGAGGATTACTTCTATTGCTTCGGCTGCGGTGCCAAGGGAGATGTGATTGACTTTGTGGCAAGGCTGCTTGACCTGTCTGCCTATGAAGCAGCGCAGAGACTGGCTGCGGATTTCGGACTGGACAGGCCGCCGTCCGTGGTGGCACAGGTAAAGAAGTACCGTCCCCGTGTGAATCAGTCGAAACAGGACGAGCTTTTCTGCATGAATGTGCTGTCCGGGTATCTTCATCTTTTGGAGGACTGGAAAGAGCGATATGCTCCCGAAGCACCGGAGGACGAGCCGGATGAGAGGTTCGTGGAAGCTTGCCACAAGCTGGAATATGTGGAGTATCTGAACGATTTGCTCCTTATGAGCGATCAGGAAGAAAGGACTGATACCGTCAAGGAACTTTTGACAGACGGAACGATTGCAAGAATGCAAACACGACTGGACGAGCAGAAAAAGGAGGTGCGCTGCCATGTCAGAGAACAGGAAATTGCTTGAGATGAATGTGCCGATGTGGTTTGACGGCAAGAGTATCAATGAAGCTCTGTTTTGTGAAGATTTTCTGAGAACCCGTCAGATTATCTTTGCAAACGGAGCTTTTTTCACACCTGATGGTCGAGTGACGGACGACCTGCCGCTTCGTGGCGAAATCTTTGAAGAATTGAAATATTGTGCCGTGAACAACATTCCCCGCAAAATCAGCAACATCATTGAGATTATGAAGCTGGCGGCTCATGTGGAGGACTTCCCGCCGGAGCAGGACAGGATTCATCTGGCAAACGGTACGCTCATGCTGGACGGCACTTTTACAGAGGGGAAGCCGGATATTGTGAGAAACAGGCTCCCGGTTTTCTATCGCCCGGATACTCCGAAACCTGTGCTGTGGCTTTCCTTTCTGAATGGTCTGCTTTACCCGGAGGACATCCCTACCTTGCAGGAATTTATCGGCTATTGCCTGATTCCCTCCAATAAAGGACAGAGGATGATGGTCATTAAGGGCAATGGCGGCGAGGGTAAATCCCAAATCGGTGCGGTGCTGGGGCAAATGCTGGGCAGTTCCATGAAGGACGGAAGCATTGGTAAAATCTCTGAGAACCGATTTGCCCGTGCCGATCTGGAGCATATCCTCCTATGCGTGGATGATGATATGCGAATGGAAGCCTTGCGCCAGACCAATTATGTGAAATCCATTGTGACAGCTCAAGGGAAAATGGATTTGGAGCGCAAGGGCAAACAGAGCTATCAGGGCTGGATGTTCGCCCGTCTGCTGGCTTTCTCCAACGGAGATTTACAGGCATTGTATGACCGAAGTGACGGTTTCTACCGCAGACAGCTTGTGCTGACCACAAAGGAAAAGCCTGCCGGAAGAATGGATGACCCTGACCTCGCCCAGAAGATGAAAGCTGAGGTGGAGGGCATTTTCCTCTGGGCGTTTGAGGGATTGCAGCGTCTGGTTGCCAACAATTTCAAATTCACGGAAAGTGAGCGCACCAAAACCAACCGAGAGTCCGTCAAGCGTGACAACAACAATATTTTCGACTTCATGGAGTCTGAGGGCTATATCCGGCTGAAAGCGGATGCTTCCATCAGCTCCAAGGAGCTGTACGAAATTTATCGGATGTGGTGTGAGGAAAATTCTCTGCCGCCCCTGAAATCCCGCAGCTTTAGTGACAGTGTGGTGGCAAATTTAAGTCGCTACAATCTGGAACACACCAACAAAATCACAAACTCTGCCGGGCGCAGGGTGTGGGGATTCATGGGAATTGAAGCCGTAGCCCGTCCGAATATAAATGGGTTTTACGACGTTTCGCCGTGTACGTACGTACCGGAGGAATGGCGGGATTGATTTTTTGGTACGTACGTACACAGCGTACGAGCGTAAATCACTCCTGTATAAAACCTTCGTGACGTACCCAAATGACAGGAAAAAGTCAGTCTTTTTTCTGTCAACGGACGGGGCGGTTTCGCAAAACAGCAGCCGTCCGTGCCGGACATTGGAAAGAGGAGCAGACAACTTTCTGATGTTCGGCAGAGGTCGCCGCAGCGACCGCATTACCCTCGGAGAGCCCCTCGGGAGAGCCCACGGCACTTTGCAGCCAGTATGGATGAAAGTGTCATAGTGGGTTATTACACTTCCGCAGAAGTGCCTCTCCAAAGCTACCTGTCTGCAAATCCCAAAGAAAGGAAGGAAAAATATGGCAAGAAATGACGGAGTTGACCGTACCTGTGCAAGAAATATGGATGTCACAGATAATGACATCGGAGATGCACAGGCACACAATGAGCGTGAAAAAGAAATATACAGTAACGAAGATATTATCCCGGAAAGAAGTTCCCTCAACGTACACTTCAAAGAACCTACCGGGAGCTACGCTGAAATGTTTGAGCAGATGAAAGCTGACAACATCATTTCCACCAGAGGTCTGAAGGCGGATGCCGTCCATTTCAACGAAATGGTCTTTGATGTGAACTCTGCGTACTTCGACAATCACGGCGGTTATGAATACGCCAGACAGTTTTATGAGGAAGCCTATAAATCCGCTGTGGAGATTGTTGGCGGTGAACAGTATATCCTCTCGGCAGTCATGCACGCTGACGAGATTAACCGGGCGATGTCCGAAGCACTTGGCAAGGACGTGTTCCATTATCATCTTCATGTGGTCTATGTCCCTGTGGTGGAGAAACAGATTTTGTGGTCGAAACGCTGCAAGGATGAAGCTCTCAGAGGAACGGTAAAGGAAACCATTATGCAGGTCAGCCGCAGTAAAAAGTGGCTGTCCAAACCTGCTGTGGACAAAGACGGAAAACCAATTCTGCAAGTCAATGGTAAGCCTGTTCTCCGAAAATCCTATTCTGTTTTACAGGATGATTTTTTTCAGCACATGAGAGCTGCCGGATATACCGATGTGGAACGTGGAGAGCGTGACAGCACCGAGGAACATCTGACTGTGACCCAGTTTAAGGTGGCAAAGGAAAAGCAGCGACTGGAAGCTGTGACGGCGGAACTGAACCAGAAAGAAGCACAGCTTGACGATACTACACAGGCTGCGGAGAAGAAAAAGCAGGAGCTTAAATCCCTGCAAGCACAGACTAAGGCGGCAACCGGAATAGCGGTGACGGTTCAGGAGCTGGAGTCGATGGGGAAGAAATCTTTTACCGGGAACATCGTCTTGACACCCGATGAATGCCGTACTCTCAAAAATTATGCTGTCAGCAGCTTTGCTGAAAAAGCGGAGAAATTAAAATACCAGCAGAAATATGAAACAGCCAAGAAAGATGCTGGGGTATGGAAAAAACGATATGAGAAACTTCTGGAACAGGCTCAGCCGTATCTGGATGCTGTCAAGCTCGCACCTGAAAGGGTACGGGCTTTTCTTAATGCCGTTTTGACCAGAGGAAAAGAGAAACAGGACATTCCGCAGGAACGTGGACGAAAAAGAAAGGAGAGCACTATTGACAGATAAATGGAATGGTTTTGCCGATTTACTTGCAAATTTAATAGAAAAATATGCGGCGGTTCTGGATATTGATAATCTTCCAGAGCCGCCGTCTTGTTTGGAGGAAGAAAACACATCTGAAGAACCCAGTGACACTATTGAATTGATGGAAAAGCAATGATATAATAGTCGTGGAATAAGTGTCCAAACTCTATGCGAGAGCTACTGTTCTCAACGCATAGAGCTACATAGAATAAAAGCGCAATACCCCGTTGCACAATTAGAAATGAGGTGTTCCGGTGAACAATTATGATGATATGAATCAAAAATCCAATATGATTATTTACACAACAGAAGATGGATTGACAAAAATTGAAACCACATTTGATGAGGATACCGTGTGGTTATCCATTGACCAGATGGCAGAGTTGTTCCAGAGAGATAAATCTACTATTTCAAGACATATAAAAAATGTATTTTCCGAAGGCGAGCTGCAGCGAGAGTCAGTTGTTGCAAATTTTGCAACAACTGCGGCAGATGGAAAAACCTATCAGGTTGACTACTATAATCTTGATGTTATCATTTCTGTCGGCTATCGTGTAAAATCCAAGCGTGGCACACAGTTCAGAATCTGGGCAACTAACATTCTCAAAGAATACATGAAAAAAGGTTTTGCTTTGGATGATGAACGATTGAAAAATCTGGGCGGCGGTGGATATTTCAAGGAACTGCTTGAAAGAATCAGAGACATCCGTGCATCGGAAAAGGTGTTTTATCGTCAGGTGCTTGAAATCTATGCCACCAGCATTGACTACGACCCGAAAGCGGAAATCTCTATCCGTTTTTTCAAAAAGGTTCAGAATAAAATTCATTATGCCATTCACGGACAGACTGCGGCAGAAGTGATTTATACAAGAGCGGATGCGGAAAAAGAGTTCATGGGACTTACCACCTTTGCCGGTAATCAGCCGACACTCAAAGAAGCGATTGTTGCGAAAAACTATCTGAATGAGAAAGAGCTTCGTGCTATGGGACAACTTGTATCCGGGTATCTGGATTTTGCGGAACGTCAGGCAGAGCGTGAACAGGCAATGACGATGCAGGACTGGGCAGAGCATCTGGATCGCATTCTTACCATGAGTGGAGAGCAGCTTTTAATTGGAAATGGAAGCATTACTCATAAGCAGGCTGTTGATAAAGCGACTGGAGAATATCGAAAATATAAGACAAGAACGCTCAGCGACGTGGAAAATGATTATTTAAATTCGATAAAGATGTTGGAACAGAAAACTGACGGCAAAAAATAACAGACGATGAAAGCTGAATTATGCCACAGGCTGTGGCACAAATGAGGATGGCGATATGAAAGAAAAAACAAAAGTATATATTTATACGAGAGTATCTACTGCCGTTCAGGTAGACGGTTACTCCTTGGATGCTCAGAAATCAAGAATGAAAGCCTATGCTGAGTTCAACGATTTTGAAATCGTCGGTGAATATGAGGATGCCGGTAAATCGGGAAAGTCCATTGAGGGCAGATTGGAATTTAACCGCATGATGGAGGATATCAAGTCCGGTAAAGATGGCGTGTCCTATGTGCTGGTGTTCAAGTTATCACGTTTTGGCAGAAATGCGGCAGATGTGCTGTCTACCTTACAGGTGATGCAAGATTTCGATGTCAATCTGATTTGTGTGGAGGATGGCATTGATTCTTCCAAAGATGCCGGTAAGCTGATGATTTCCGTGCTTTCTGCGGTTGCCGAGATTGAGCGTGAGAATATCCGTGTTCAGACGATGGAAGGCAGAATCCAGAAAGCTCGTGAGGGTAAATGGAACGGTGGTTTTGCTCCCTACGGATACAAATTGGAAAAAGGTATGCTGTATATCAACGAGGAAGAAGCCGAGGCAATCCGCATTATCTTTGACCAGTATGTGCATACCGATATAGGAGCTAACGGACTTGCGAAATACCTTGCCAATCACGGTATCAACAAAATTCAGCGGCAGAATGGAAAAAATCCTCTGTTTGATGCAGCCCTGATTCGCAGAATTTTGAAAAATCCCGTTTACTGTGGTAAAATTGCTTACGGCAGGAGAAGAACAGAAAAGGTACATGGAACTCGCAATGATTACCGACTTGTGGAGCAGGAAAATTATCTGTTAGTTGACGGTCTGCATGAAGCCATTGTATCAGAAGGACTCTGGCATGAAGCCCAAGTAAAACTTCTTGCTCAGGCGAAGAAGTATGAAAAGGTCAACAACGGTAAAGACAACAAGGTACACCTGCTGACCGGATTACTTAAATGTCCTATTTGCGGAGCCGGAATGTACGGCAACAAAAGCATCAAGCACAAGCCGGACGGCACGAAATATAAGGATTTCTTCTATTATGGCTGCAAACACCGCACTATGACCCGTGGTCATAAGTGTGAATACAAGAAGCAAATCAATGAGGAATTGCTGGACGGTGCTGTTGCAGAGGTTATTATCAAACTGGTCAGCAATCCGAAGTTTGCGGCGATGATGCAGCAAAAAATCAATATGAAGATAGATACATCCGCCATTGAACAGGAGATTGCCAATTATGAAAAACAGCTTCGTCAGAGCTATGCTACGAAGTCCCGTTTGATTGATGAGATTGATACCCTTGACCCAGATGATAAGCACTACATCAAGCGTAAAGCAGACCTTGATGATCGCCTTTATAAAATGTATGATAAGATAGAGGATACGGAGAATCTGTTGATTGAAGCCAGAGCAAAGAAAATGGCAATAGAAGCAGAAAAACTCACTGCTGACAATATCTACAAAGTGCTGATTTATTTTGAAAAGCTGTACGCTGTCATGGACGAGCAGGAGAAGCGACAGATTATGGAATCGCTGATTTCTGAAATCCATATCTATGAGGAACGACAGCCAAACGGTCAGTGGCTCAAATCCATCAAATTCAAGCTTCCGATTATTGAGGAAGATATGGAAATGAGTTTGGACAGTGATACACATGTCGAGACGGTTGTCTTGCTTTCCAAGGGTGAGGTCGACTCGAAAAAGATTCGGGTTGAGTTCTCTTTGGAAGATATGGATATGTCCGAATTTCAGGATGGGGCAACCTATCCGCAGATCAAGGAGTATGTGTTGGAGCATACCGGGTTAAAGGTGTCCAACCTCTATATCTCACAGATTAAACGAAAATGTGGGATTGGGGTTGGTAAGAACTATAATCTGCCGAAGTCCGAGGATTCCAGACAGCCCCAGTGTCCGCAGGAAAAAGAGAAAGCAATCCGAGAAGCATTCAAATATTTTGGGATGATCTAACATCCCGCAAAATGGAGGTTTCTTATGGATAGATTGATTTCTTGTGAGTTTAACATGGATACCGCTTGTGTGGAACTGAAATTTTTAGATGGCAGCATGATTGCCATTGATACCATCGCCGTGGAGAATGAGGTTGCTGACAATATGTATCAACGGTCAGAACTGGATTATCTAATCTACAATGATCCGGTTGGATATGCAGACTTGATCTTGAACGGTGATCCCGAAATTTATCTAAAAACTGTAACTGAATGTAAACCCTTAGATTAAAACTCAGCCCTCTGCCTTTTCCTTGGCAGAGGGCCGTTTTTTGCTTAACAGTTATTGAGCATCCCTTAATTGCTCTACAACACTGCATTTCGCTGCGTTGTCATACATCATGCAAGGAATCAGCCACCCCAGCAGAAGAAATACCGGAATTGTCAGCAGGACAGGCAGAATGGTGAATCGATACTCAAAGAACCAGAACATACTGCCCAGCATTTTTCCTGCAAGAGGTCCCACCGCCAGCGACAGAATAAAGGCCGCCGATACGGAGGACATTGCGTAAAACAATCCCTCGTAGATCAGCATGGTTTTGAGCTGCCGGTTCGTCATTCCTACAGCCTGAAGCACAGCAAATTCACGGCGGCGGGAAAGAATACTGGTCATCATGGCGTTGAAGAAATTTAAGAGTCCCACCAGCCCGATGATAGCACAGAGGATACCACCTACCAGAAGGAACATCTGCCGGAACTGAGCAAACTCAGAGCGAGCCGTGGCCTTGCTTTCATACATCAAGGGTGAAAACTCACCGGCAGTGAGCTTCGATAGATATTGCTCTGCTTCGGCCTCGTCTGCGTCGTCTGCTGTGTCGAACAGGTAGAGCATCGGAATGGCCGCACCGCCGCTGTCCCTCTGTGCGGTATCCACAGACAAAACTGTCTCATATCCAATACCACCATAACGATAACTCATGGAATACGGAAGCTCTACCAAGGCGCAGACCGTGTACTCTACATCTCTAGCTCCATACAGTTTTTCCTGAAAGTACTCCTCCGGTGTATCTTCGGTGCGGAGTTCCCCGGTGCGGCTGTCGATATATTTCACATCGTCCGCATAGGTGGCGGTGATCGTGTCTCCCACCTTGGGGTAGTATTCAGGATTGGGCAGATTACCGTAGTCATCTAAGGAAACCGCAATGGCAATAGCGTTATTGTTTGGCTCCAGCATAGGAGAAATATCTCCGTCGAACACTTGCAGCTTGTCAAACAGGCTGTTATCCAGAGCCTCGATTCTGGTATCTCCCATCACCATATCGCCCCGGTGCTCCATGCGGCTCATATGGCTGTCCAACTGCTCAGCACTTTCGTACCTTGCATAGTCCTGCCGCAGAGCATCCTCCGTCATCCAAAGATATACGGGTTTTCGCACAGCATATCCCGTGCCGGAAAGACTGGACTTTGTGTTTGCTGCGATCTCTTCGATCTGTTCCGGCGTGATGAATTCATCCGCCGGGTTGTAACGGAAATAGTCGGGCGTGCTGACGATAAAATCGGCGCAGGTCATGAAGGATACATACTTCTCCATGCTGAAGCCGCCCACAAAGGCACACAGTGCATTGAACAGCGTCACCGACAGTGCCAGAGACACCACCACCAGCACCGTCTTTTTTTTGTTTCGTCCCAGATTGGCAAAGGCCATCTGATGGAGCTTCGCTCCCCGGGTGCTGCGCTGTTTTTTCTTGGTCTGCATCGCATCTGTATATTTGGTAGCCTCCACCGGAGAAACCCTGGCTGCCATTTTCCCGGGCTTGGAGCAGGACAAAAGCACCGTCAGCAGGGCAAACAGCACGGAGCCAACAAAGATCACAGGCGAAGTGCTGATGGTGGTGATGCCCGCATCCAACTGGGTGGAGCGCAAGACAACAGGCACCAGAACAGCGCCAATGCCATAGCCCAACAGCAGCCCCGCCGGAATGCCAATCAGACAAAGCAGAAGTGCCTGCTGGCGAATGATGCGTTTGAGCTGCCGGGGCGTTGTGCCAATGGTTTTCAGAAGCCCGTAAAACCGGATATCCCCCGCAACAGAGATCTGGAAAATGTTATAGATGATAAGATACCCGGTGAAAATCACCAGCAGCAAAAAAGCTGCTATGGCGATCACAAGTTCCGGATCGAGATGCGACTCCAGCTGGGATGAGGTATATCCCCAGTTGACGCCGATCCGGACGCTGTTGGGATCGGTATAGCTGTCCCATGTGTAGCCGAGATCGGTATCCACCTGCTCCATCTGCCCTTGAATGTTTGTACTGGAAGCCATCATGACATTCAGGTCAGTGCGGAAGGGCTGTAAACCTGTTTTCACTGCCTGCGCTTCGATATCATCTGCGTAATCACGGCTGATGTTGATGTAATGAACAGGCATTAGTTCATCATAGTCCCAATAGCCCACCAGCGTAAAGGTATCTGTTACAGTAAAGGCGGTTTGATCCTTGTCCGTGATGGAATAGGAAACCGTGACCTCTGCGCCCAGTTCCGGCGTCACGCCAAGCAGCTGCAACGCTGCCGTATCCATGGTCACCTCTTTGCCGCTTTCGGGCATCCGTCCGGTAGTAGGGGTGGCATAGCTCCATTTGGTGCAGTTGGCATCCATGTAGCTGATCTCTGCCGGCGTTTTGGAAAAGACACCATCCGCAGTGATGCCGATCACCTTCCGTGCCCCCGCAGACTTTACCTTCGGGTGGGCGGCGATACGTTCCGCCTGCTCGGGGGAAACATCCTTAAAGGTGCCGTGTGCATAGCCGCCTACCTGCCGAAACTGGTAGGTTTCATAGCTGGCGTTCAACGACAAGACAATGGTGAACATGGACGTAAATAGCAGCGTTGTCAGCGCAATGGCAAAAATGGCGATCAGATTGCGGCGACGGTTCGCATAAAGAGATTTTAAGCTGAGCTTTCGAATACATTTTCTGTTTTTGACATTCATCGTAGCCACCTCCCGTTAGTTCTGGGAGACGATCCGACCATCTTCGATACGGATAATGCGGTCTGCCATCTGCGCAATTTCTTCGTTGTGAGTGATCATTACGATTGTCTGGGCGAACTTTTGACTGGTGACTTTCAAAAGGCTCAATACATCCTGGCTGGTTTTGGAATCCAGATTGCCGGTGGGTTCATCTGCCAGAATGATAGCGGGTGCTGCCGCCAGCGCACGGGCAATGGCTACCCGCTGCTGTTGACCGCCTGAGAGCTGATTGGGCAGCGCATCCAGACGGTCATCTAGCCCAAGGGTCTGTACAATCTGCTGTACGAAATCCTTATTGACCTTGCCACCGTCCAGCTCAATGGGTAGAACAATATTTTCATACACATTCAGCACCGGAACAAGATTATATGCTTGGAACACAAAGCCGATTTTCCTGCGGCGGAAGATGGTCAGCGCTTCCTCCTTTAGGGAGAAAATATCCTGTCCGTCCACCATGACCGTGCCGCTTGTAGGGCGATCCAGCCCGCCCAGCATGTGCAGCAGCGTGGATTTGCCGGAGCCGGATGTGCCGACAATTGCAACAAATTCGCCCTTCTTTACACTTAAATCAACTCCATCCAACGCATGAACTGCGTTATTGCCGGAGCCATAAATCTTTTTCAGGTTTTTTGCCTGTAAAACTTCCATAAATGAGTACCTCCATGAAAAAATCTGTATGTATGAAAGGAAATGATCCTTTGATACATACAGATTATCGCATAGGAATCTTTCCACATTCTTTCCGGCGGAAAATGAAATCTAACAGTTTTGATAGAATTGTTGTTATTTCGGCAGAAATATGGAAAACGTACTTCCTTTTCCCGGAACGGAAGCAACCTTGATATAACCGCCCTCGCCGGATATGATCTGTCGGGCAAGGTATAAGCCGATGCCGACCCCTTCTTGTTTCTGCACACTATTTGAGCGGTAAAAGCGAGCAAATATCTTCGCTTGCTCACTTTCCGGGATGCCTGAACCGGTATCCGATATATCGATCCTTGCAAACATTTCATAGCTTACGGCAGAAATAGTAATGGTGCCATGCTCTGTATATTTGATGGCGTTGTCTACGATATTAGCCAGCGCTTCCGCTGTCCATTTGAAGTCGAATACAGCAAAAGCATCTGTATCCTGCATTTGCAAAGACAATCCTTTTTCAGAAGCCTTGGCAGTATATTGTTCTACCACACTTTCAAGCAGCGGCTGCAGCGCTGTCGGCTGGGGGGAGAGTGAAATGATCCCGTTTTCCAGTCTGGAAAGCTTTACGAGAGAATCGATCAGAAATCGCAGCTTTTCCGATTGTTTGTACAGCGCCTCCACATTTGCCTTCGCCGATGCAGGCAGAGTTTCCTCCATCAAAAGCTCGCTGTATAACAGCAGGTTTGCAATCGGCGTTTTTGTCTGGTGGGAGATGTCCGCAATCAAGGTTTTGATTTTGTCTTTTTCCTGCGCTATGTTTTGAGAAGATGCTTCTGCGGCGGAAAGATAGTGCGCAAACTTCGTTTCCAATGCAGATAGCTGGCTTTCATCAAAATTGGTTTCAGAAAAGGAGCCGGTCATGGCAGCGTCCAGCATTCTTTCGATTTCTTCCATCGTTTTTCTGGCCTTTCTCCGCTCCCATAACACAACAGCTGCCGCCGCCAGAAAACACAGCAGTATGATCACAATGCCGGTTTTATTCATCTTTTGTCACCCAGCTATAACCGATTCCATAGACGGTTTTAATGTATTTCTGTGCGCCAAGCTTATCCCTCAGACGCTTGATCGTAACAGACAAAGCATTTTCATCCACATATTCTGCGCCATCTGTCCAGACCCGGTCGACAAGGTCTCCACGGGTCATGGTTCGGCCTCGGTTTTCAACAAGCAGACGCAGTAATTTTTGTTCTGTTTTACTCAATTCCACTTTTGAATCTTCCACATAAAAGGTCATAGCCTCAAAGTCAAAGTGAAATAGATCAATATGGATCGGCGCATTTTTATGGCTTGACGCTTGCTTTCGCAGTTGGGTATTCACCCTTGCCCGCAAAACCGAAAGAGAAAAGGGCTTGGTAATATAATCATCAGCGCCCCTCTCCAGTCCGTCTACGATGTCCAGATCGGTGTCATTGGCAGTCAGCAGAATAACAGGAACTCCGGGCATGTTTTCCTTGACCTCCCGGAGCAGCTCAAGCCCACTGCCATCCGGCAGATTGATATCCAACAGGATCAGGGATACACCGCCGCAAAGCAGCTGCTCCTTCGCCGTTTTTAGGTCTTGGCAGGAAATGATCTGCCGAGCATCTGCTTTCAGCGCTTTGCATAAGCCTTGATTCAAGCCGATATCATCTTCAACAATCAGTAATTGCTCCATGTATCTCACTCCCTCGTTATTCAAAGGCCACCATTATTTCCTTGGGCAATTTTTCGCTCTCACAGTTCAGAAGATAGGCGATTGCTCTGCTTGCAAATTTGTTTGTTTTCACTGTATCCCAATCGGCAAGCAAAATGACCTCTGCCTTGCCGTTCTCAAAATCTAATGATATTTCGCCCCATTCGCCGTCGCAGTCTGCCTGATATTCGTAGATTGCGGCGGCGATTTTCTTTTTTCGCTTGATCTTGGATTTCTGTTTTAGCCGGACTGCATGGATTGCGCCCTCGGCAACCAACAATTCCGTCAACTTGTCCACTGCTTTTCGGTAGGCTCGTTCTGCACCGCTGGCTGTACTGCCCTCAAACATAACCGCCAGTTCTTCAAAGGTGGGGCGGTCTTTCCATGAGCTGACACGCCCACAGGTCATGCAAATTGCTAACCGTTTTTCAAGCAAGGTCTGTTCCCGGTAATTCAGTTTCTCAAATGCCCGCTGCACCTTTTCTGCCTGTATGCCGTTCCAGAGGATATCGGTATAGTTCCAGCTATCGTCAAGGGCTACATCCTCGCCTGTTTCCTCGCCGTTCTCGTCTGTCACATAGAATGGCTGCTGATTGCGGATTCCACGGACAACTTTCAGATATTCTTCCGCAAGGGCAAGATCGCAGTTGTATTTCTTGGAAAATTCGTTGACCGCATCCTTGGTATTGTGGTACAGCCAAGCCATTGACCGCACCATTTTGTAATTGGTCAGAGAGGACACCGACCATTTTTCTTCGCCCATGCGAAAACGGAGCATAGCATCCCGGATGAACGGGAAAATGTATGTAGCATACTCTGCACCCTTGGCAAGGTCATAGTCCATCAGCTTTTGGAGCATTTGCTCCCGGCAGGAGAGCTTTATATCTATAAATCGGTCTGTGTCATACAGATCGCCGCCATCCACACCGAGAAAGTCTTTGATGCGCTTGTTAAGCTGCGGCTCGTAGTGGTGTAGGAAGAATGAGAAATATATCAAATTCTTTTCCTGCAAGGCAGACAGGATATATTCGTTCAGATTGCCCACCGCTGGAGGCTCCGGTTCCAGTTGGAAGATGCGCTCTGCCGCATAAGGAATGATGCCGTCACCGTGCGGATTGACAGCGTGTTTTGGTATGTATCCGGTCATGTCCCATGAAAAATCACTCAGCATAGCGCACCTCCTTTCGGTTCTTTCTCTATCAATATCGACAGTAATTATGCATCGAACTTTTTGTTAGTAGTATTATTTTCGTCGTCCATCATATCACTTAGCACGGCAAAAGCTTAGCTCAGCGGCACAGCCTTAGAAGTCCAGTTTTTCAAACTAAACAAGTTGGAAGATTCATCAAACACATCAAATTCGTCTGTCCCATCAGTGATTTTCTTCAAGTACAACATTTCTATCAAATACAAAGCTCCCAAGATATTTAGTACATTCTCCTGCTTTGCTTGCTTCAACTGCTCATAGCGGTTGTGCTTGACATCTGTAAATGCTCCCCACCATTGCAACGACTGTGCGGGCTGGGTAATATCCCAATTCATAAACGGTTGTATTTCGATATCGTATTCCTGTACACTGATTTTTTGATTTTTTATATCCGGTGTGTTGGTCAAAATATACTGTGCATAGTCTGCAACCGTTTTTCGATCCGTTGTATTGAAACCGCAAAACTCTTTGAATACAGTATCCAACTCTGCCCCTATGGCTTGAATTAAGAGGGCATATCCGTTAGAAAATGCATCAAAATTGTCCTCATGTAGTTCTACAAACTCTATTGATTCAACAAAACGCTTTTCGAGCATTAAGTAGTATTTCCAATGATTCTGACTAAGTTCTTTTCTATTCATGTTTGTCCCTTTCTTTGTATATTTTTGCACTTGCTTCCTTTTTCAAAGCCGCCTGGTCCATTTCTTTTTCATAAGCTCCCTTGGCATAGGCTACATTGCTCAATGCCCGGAGCATCTTATCTTTTGCCAGCTTTTTCATAACCTCTGCAAGATCAGCGTCCAGAGTACCACGCTTCACATAGCGGTTTATGGTGTTCAGTCGTTTCTCATAAATCTGTTTCACCGGATGATCGTCCGCAAGCTCCCGTTGTTCTCTGCCTTTCAGGTTGCCGATCTGCCGACAGGTGCGGTGCAGCTTGTCCCCCGGTGCATAGCCGCCACAGTATTTGGTGTGCCGTGCGTTGGTGGTCAGAAACCACTTGCCGCAGATTTTGCATTTCTTTGGTGCATGACCAACACACAGGCCCTCAAAGAGATCAGACCGGAACATCCCTACAAAGGATACATAGTGCATCCGCTTGACCAGCTTCGCAACTTTTTCGCCGGGACGGATGACGGATACATACTGAACGGAATTGTTCAGGGTAGACATCCAGGCATTGCCTTCCGTGATGGAAAACTCCGGCGGGAAATAGCTGCCGAACATTTTTGCAAAACCCTCTGCGGTGCGGTCTGCTTCGTTGCCGTCTGTTTTTTCTGCAAAATCAAGCATGGCCGTTTGGTATTCCCCAAGGGAGTATGCCAGATGCCCGAAAACTGCGGTATAGCGTTGGAGCATCATCGCATCGGTAAAGTTCTGGATTTCTTCAAATTGCAAAGAATTGGTTGCGGCTTTTATGGCAAACTCCACATATTTCAGCGCATTGTCCACAGTAAAGACTTTTTCAATCCGTTCTCTGTGCTTTGAGATATTCATATAGGAGAACGGCGGTGTTTGACTGAGAATATCGAGCATCGTCAGAGCAGCTTCCTTTGCAATAGGACAGAGTGCAGAAGCATCCTGTCCGGCGTTTAATATTCCAAGCAGCAGATTGATTTTCTCGCATTGCTCGTTTATTTTTGCAATGGTATTCACAGGAACATTCAGTGCATCACAGGCAAGCGTACCGACAGGAAATGTTTTGCTCTCATATATGACCGTATCCTGCCAGAAATCCAATGTCATCAATTCTTGATTCATGCTTGCCCT